>Ga0114960_10002152_pt1 | contig 15555 bp, 17 predicted proteins | sample C_130625_MF_Meta_FD_92637 | JGI IMG/M metagenome (GOLD analysis project Ga0114960, IMG submission 92637) | Freshwater microbial communities from Lake Croche, Canada to study carbon cycling - C_130625_MF_MetaG | ecosystem: Environmental > Aquatic > Freshwater > Lake | place: Lake Croche, Canada... | reverse complement strand
TTTGTAAAATCACTTGTCTTAATATTAAACATATCAGCAATCTCCTTTGGCTTTCTTGGTTGACCGACTTGCTTTAAGGCAGAGAATACACAACTCGCAAGAATTGCTGATCTAGAAAGACCACGCTTTTGACAATTCTCAGTTAAGGCTACGTAATACTCCTTTGATAGATCTAGAATTCCTGAATCAAGACCTTGATTTGTCGCCGTGATTTGAAAGGTCTCAAAGACATGAAGAAGGTTTCTTTCCTTATATGGAAGCATATTCCATGTATGATATCTGCGGATCTTGTTCATAGACCATCTTGTATTTGCTGAACCACCTTGCTGTGTAGGCAGGATTACCGTGCCAAGACTTGATGCTGGAAAACGATTATCTTGAGGAGCACCTACACGACATGGATCGCCGCCTCCGCGATCATCTTGACTAAAGTAACGATACTCGGCAGTTAGATCAAGACAGCGACTTACGATGGTGCCACAACCTCTACACGTGCTTACATCAAGATGCTCCCAATCTTCAAACTTCGACTCACAAGAGGGGCATATCGCAACACCCTTCTCAGGAAGAGTATGTTCTTCATTCCATGCGCGTTCAAGACATTCATTTAGAAGTTTAGACATTGTTATGTTTAAAATAGTTTAAGTTACTCTTTCAATTTTTGTAGTTTCATTTTAGTAAAAATTGAATAAATGTTTTTATTTATTTAAATAATAAAATGTCAGAGTGGCTCAAAGCGCATACGAAATCTATTCTTGTAGATAATAAGCAGATCACAATTAATTGTGATGATACTCCTGTTACCTTGACAATTAAGGTAATTGAGCTTAACTATGGTCCTGCTCTAGATTTTAAGGTAATGAGTGATGTTCCGTTTCATAATACTACGGATGAGCATCCCTTCATGTATTCTAAGGAATATATGAGCGGAGAGTATAAAACGGGTTCTATTATTGACGATACTCCAGCGGTTCGAGCACTCATTCAAGAGCTTTCATTCTGGGACAATACGAAACTCTATACTACATCTCATTGTACTCACGTGGCCCGCCTCATTCGCGCGATTAATGGATTCTGGTCCTAAAGTCAATTCTATATATAGAATCTATGGCATCTGAACAAGGGTTTGCCTTTGAACGTAGAATAGGCTTTGTCTTAGAACAAATTAAATTAAACCTTGAACCTGGCTGGATCTTTGAAATAAGAGGAGAACAAGAGATTCGTGATCACTTCAAGGAACAAAGTCTAAATGGAGTGGATCATATGATACAGATTAAAAAGCCAAATGGTGAACAGCATGTTTTTTTACTTCAGGAGAAATGGAAACTTTTAACAAACCAGCGCGAAGTCTCTCAGTTCCTAGATTGTTGTGCGAGAATCCTGGCAAGAATGCCAGATTACACAGGTAAGCTTCATAAGATGTGGGTTTCAAGAACAATTCCATCCCTCAATGGTGATAAATCCTTACAGGAAGGTCAATGTATTGTTGTTCAGACATGTACATCTCAGACCTTGCTTGCTATAAATACAGCTCTTATGATTTGTGAGATTCTAGAAAGACGTGATTTAGCAATCAATCTGATAGAATCCATTAGTTCTCTTTTACCTTCTAAAGAGGAGGCTATTATAGATCCAAAGGGAACCTTTGAACCTGTAAGCGATTTTGGTGAAAAAAGAGTCTTGCCGATTACAAATAAGACAGTTGTTCTAGTTAAGAAGGCGGACTAACTGGATCTTCTTTTACGTCAACTATAATATGAGGATGAGGAGCAAAACGAGTGACCTTTATCTTACGCTCTGGTCTAACTCCTCTATTTATGAATCCAATAGAGATTAGACTAAAACATGTTATACAAATTCCACCTATCGATACCTTAAATGCGTCTGAATTAATAGCACTTTGTTGTTGCTGTCTTTTATATTCATCTGGATCCACACCCTGTGGAATTGTTCCTCCTTGGCTTGGGATATAAGATAAGCTTACAATAAATACTATAATACCAGCTAATGAGAGTAGTAATAGAGAGAATTTAGAACCCATCTGACCTTAAACGAACCAGTTAATCTGATCAATTTTTAAATCTAAGAACTAAATATAATGCCTAAAGGTGTAATTGCGAATAATGGTGACAAACGTAGAAGCAATGATGCAAAGGCTGCCGCTAGGAGGGCTACTGAGGCGGAGGCGGCGGCGGCGGCGGCGGCGGCGGCGGGGGCGAAGGCGGCGGCGCGGGCGGCGGCGGCGGCGCGGCAGGCGGCGGCTGAGGCGGAGGAAGCCGAGGAGGCGGCCGCCGTGGCGGCGAAGGAGGCGGCGGCCGCGGAGGTTAAGCGTAAGTCAGTAATGGCACATCCTGGTGCTGCAAAGCTTGCTGCTGGTAGAACATTACATAGAACGGGTGGATCAAGACGCATGAGTAAGACTAGACGCATGCGTAAGACTAGACGCATGCGTAACTGTTAAACTCTCCAATCACGCAATCCCATAAGACGACTTGATACCGCCGCATTCTGTAGCCAATGCGATCCTTCATGCACTATATGAATATAATGCATCATGGGTTCCACAGAAAGAGTATATCCGGCTTGAATTGCCTGTCTCATAAAAAATATACTGTCTGTTCCAACAATTTGTTCCTCAGCTAGACTTGGAAAGTGACGTATAACCTCACGAGGCCAAATACAGTTTCCATCATTTAGTAAAAAATTCCAATTTGGCATCTTTAGAACATCATTCCAGTTTTCGCGTGAAATCTTCATTCCGCTAAAATGTTTCGTCTTATAATTTGTTAGACCACTATCAAGATTTACATATTCTACATTTCCAGCGCAATAAATTGTCTTCTCAGATCTTATTCCATCACGTTCCTTCGCCTTAAGAAATTCTGTAAAAAAATCGGGATCAAACTTATTATCACTATCTAAGACAGCCACCCACTCAGACGGTGCCTTTAGAAAACATTCACGTTTATTTCCATAGACACCTAAGATACTATTATTTTGATAAAGGCGTAGTTTTATATGACTATCAAGTTCAAGATGACAAATAATATCTATATCTTTTCCAGTCTCATCACTAATTACTAAATAGCTAATATTGGGATCATCTAAATATTTTGGAATTTGATCTTTTAGAAAGGTCCAACGATCCATTGTTGGAATTGCTACAGTAAGAGCCATCTAAGATGTCATTAAATTGTTTCTTTATATCTAACAGATGTCTGTATCTTTTGCTAATGGCACAAATGGTTCACGTAAAAATCTTACGCGTAGAAATGGCAATACAGTTCTTGGTGTTCATAAAAGGAGTTTATGGAGTTTACCAGTTACAGGACAACCACCGTTTAGACAACGTACATTTTCACGACCCCGTGCTTCTATACTAACTGGTAATCCTGAAAAAAATGCTGAAATGTTATCTGGTGATCCTATACCAGGAAAAATAATTCCGATAAGCCGATATCGCGCTGCGGTGGCCCTCGCGCGGGCAAATAATACAGCTAAAGAGGTTAAAGAATCTGATGAAATCTTTGAAAGAAATGGAAGATGGTATCAAAATGTCTGTGATCTTGCTGGAACATGTGCTGCTGTATTAATACCTGCTGCTGTAGCTGCTCTTTATTTTAGTCAAAGAGGTGGTAAAAAGACAAGACGTCGTATAAGAAAGAATTCAACTAGAAAACGTAGGGTTTAAAATAACTTCCTACTTCACCATAGTCCTTAAGAAAAGATTCTTTTATCTTTTCTTAAGTAATTTGATCCATACTTTATCAATTATTTAATTTCAATTATAAAACTAAGATGAGCAGTGCCTCAACTATGCAAATTTAATGAAGGGCTTCCTTGTCTTATATCCAGATGAAGATTCAATCTAACCTTGCTGGGCTAAGGCTTGTCTGACCAGATAAGCCGCGTAAACCGTATAACATGTCATAAGGCTCGTAGAAATATGTAGACTTACGTGCCAAGGTGTAGCAGCCTTAAGATCAGACAAGAAGACCATTGTCTGTGTCTTATATCCATAGTAGTAGATGAAGCACGCGTAACTCAGCCATGCGAAGTAATATGGCATTGTCGCTGAACCACCGGGTAAGATCGTCATAACCGTTGTTATATGTGCTAGATGCGCGGTTGAAACATCGAGATGGAGTAACAGCGGATGCTTTGTAGCGTGATACATCGATGACACCAGAGTAACAAGGGCGCAGAGAAATGTAATATGGTAATCTCGTGTAAGATAGGAGACTAGACAGGGTGCTATAAAGAATAAGGAGGATCGCGTAAGATGTAGGTTTGGCTCCATTGATTGTATGCTCCAAACACCTTGGAGCATATAATCAAATTTTTACCTTTATTAACAATTTTACATCTCAGACTTGCGCTTTGACGCAGCCTTCATCGCATCGCCGAGCTCAAAAGTAAAATCATATTCATAGTCTTCTGAAAAGATAAAGATAATAGGCTTTTTTTGATTCTTTTATCTTTTTCTTAAGAAATTCATTTATTATTTCTTTGATCTTACAAATATCCATACTTTATCAATATTTAATTTCAATTATAAAACTAAGATGAGCAGTGCCTCAACTATGCAAATGGGAACCGATAAACGTGCGAATGTCTTACCTGCTAAGGAGGCTTCCGGTCCAGGATTCTTAGGACCACAATATAATCCAGCTGATGAAATGTTACCTCCTGCTTCAATCGGTGTTCATCGTGGTGGAGATCTCGATGATGTAATAGGGGCTGTAAAGGGTATAATTTATTATGGAGATATGATAGGTTTTGGTGAAGCATCATCAGATTTTACAAGGAAAAAGGCCGATGGTAGCACTATGCCTGGTCTAAAACCTCTTGGTGTAAATTATTTTATTAACTCAGGATTAATCTGTAGTAATGGAGCAACTATGTGGGAATATGTTCAAACAATTCCTACAGGAGGAGCCTTAGGTGAAAAAATTAAGACTGCTATTCGAGAAATTGGTTTGCCCCAGCTTCGTGGTATGGCACCTGGCATGTTAGAAGATGCTGAATCTGCCTTGAATCCTTTTCCTGTTATAAACGCCGTAGTAGGAAGTGGATATCCTCAATGTCGTCTAGTCAAAAAGCAAGTCGGCGATTTTGATGGAAAGATCTTTAATGTCGACGGAGTTCTTTTAGTAGACCAATCAGGACTTATCGAGGAAAATGGTAGACATTATCAAGAGCATTGGATTCAAGATAGAAAGGTTACAGGGCCAAATAGACCTGGTGAAAATGATGAAGATCATTTTATAAGAAGTGATCCTATACAGCTTGCTTATGATATCTGGGAAAAGGCTCCTAAAACACATAATGAAAATGGTTGTATAAAAGATGTGGCAAAGACGCCACCTAGCGCATCCTTAGTACAGCCTGCGTTTTGTAACCCACCCGTTACTAAACAAGGATTTCAGAATTACAGAGGAGAGAAAAGTCAGACTCATAAAGTAGTCTCACTAACTCTTGTTGCTACCTCATTAATCGGATTACTTGCCTTCTGGAGCCTTCGGCGGAAGTGATATTATCTTAGATACTGTAATTTCTCTTATAAGCGATTGTTTTCTATCATATGCCGTAATATTTTCATGCCACGTATTTCTTGAAATTTGATCTTCTTTTTTATAAGGATTATATACACCGGGTCTATCTGACTTATACCAGGTAAATCCGCTTCTTTTTGGATCATAGGCCATTCTATATATTATCATATAAAGTATTTATATGATAAAATTTGATCGAATATTTACCATTTATAAAGTATCAAATGGGTTACATGGTCCACTGGGAACAACTTCCTTTCTCAGATTTTACCTGGTCGAATGTCTTAAAACTAGTTCCAAATATTATTAACTGTAATTTTACTCAGACAACCTGGGGCTTTGTTCTAAGTGAGTCAGAGGACGACTCTGCGTGTATTGAGCGATATCCTACACAGATTACAGGTTCAAAGACTAACAGACTTCCTTTTACAAAGGATCTTATGAAAACTTTGATCTTAATGGTCGAATTTGGAGCAGCTCAGAATCTAAGCCATGATGATACCGATATGTCAATGTATTTGAATGCGTTAGACGAAGTTCATTCTATTCATTATTTAGTGTCCTATGATCAACAGAAGGAATATTTCCTTCACTCTTAGCAAGTTCCATAGCCTTTCTAAGTTCAGTAATCATCGCTTCAAGTTTATAGAGTTCTTGTAATGCTTTGGCTCCTTTGTCGTTTTAGATTTTATTTTAGATTCAATAAGTTTCTTAATATCCTGAGCACTATATGTCATAAATTGCTCACGAGTATCTCTTAATACAAGAAATATATCTAATATTTTTTCATATAACATATTTAGACTCTACGATTTTTACGCGTCTTATTTTTTAAGTAACTTAAGTTTCCTAGTACATGGTGTGTATTAAATCTCTTAATTTCATCTAATTTGACCTTATAATCCTTTATTAAATGCTTTATCACACGGACAACACTGTCATGTGTAATTAATAGATCACTCTTTCTCTCAGCATACTTTCTATCATTTACAAGCTGAAATAAGGCATCGCGTAAATGTAACATTCCATTTACAGTGCTTTGCGCATAAGAATATTGAATATCAGGGTCTTCTACAGCAGCAATACGACCAACATGTTCTAATTCAGCCTTCGCCCATTCCATTACGCAATGTGATGTCACATTATATTTCTTAGACATTCTTATAATTAAGAGGAAGAAAAGATTTAACTAAAAAATCCCTTTGATCTCTTTCCACGTCTAGATAATACGTATATATCAAAAAATACATAAGCTATCCACATGAATATAAGAATAGTAAAAATCCATGAAATCACCTGAAAAATACGCGAAGCCTGGCAAAACATTGACTTATCTTCAGAACTACATGTATTCACAGCAACCGCACCAACACCTAAGCCAAGCCCGGGGCTAGATCTTCCTTTTGCCATCTATATATTTCCTAGCTTTTCTTTTTGCTAGCTTTTTTCTAAAAAGCTAAAAGCTAAGCTAGAGCCTGGTAAGCATACCAGGCTGCCGCTCCACCCGCACACTGGACAATCGAATACACAACAAATTCTGTAGATGATATCGCACCCTTGAGTAACATAGCTACTGAGACCGCAGGGTTTACATGAGCACCAGAAACACCTCCAAGCAAGAAAACATCAAGCGCTAAAGTCGCGCCGATCACAAGAGGGTTGCCTGTCACAAGGATAGCCATAAGCAGTAAAAAAGTTCCAAAGAATTCGGCAATTAGAGGAAGAAAGAGCATTCTATAATTATTCTATTATTTTCTTCAGAGGCTGTTCCACATCCTGGATCGCCCCCTGAGTAAAGATTCGAGATCCGATATTCATGGTTTCAAGCTCCTGAACGAGCAACTTATAGGCATATGGAATCTGAATCGCAGCAAACTCCGTTGTATTCTGACATCCCTTACAGAGCCAGATATTTGCCTCAGGATTCGCGATCGCAAGAAGACCACATTTTCTACAGGTGTGACACTTGAATCCATCGCTACACTCCATAAATCTCTCTTTTGTAAATTCCATTACACCGTGAGCAGCAACACAATCACGTTCCATCTCACCAAACCGGAGACCACCCTCACGTGCTCTGCCCTCGGCCGGCTGACGTGTAAGCATAACAAGAGGTCCACATGCGCGTGAGTGAAGTTTATCTGCCGCACAATGTCTCAAACGCTGGTAGAAACAGGGGCCCATGAAGATATTTGTCTCCATCTGACGACCTGTATGACCATTATACATAATCTCATTGCCGTAGGGCTCAAGGCCAAGATCGTCACGAAGAACCTTAGCTAAGCCATCAAGTGTCATCTTCTTGTTAAAAGGTGTGCCATCTCCTAGACAACCAGCGTGGCAACCAATCTTACCTAGAAGAGTCTCCATTAGCTGAGCAATCGTCATTCTTGAAGGAATACAGTGAGGATTAATGATAATATCAGGAATAATACCAGAGGCAGTTTGTGGCATATCCTCGGGCTCCAGAATCATACCACAGGTTCCCTTTTGACCATGTCTTGATGAGAACTTATCACCAATCTCGGGTGTTCTGAGCTCACGCATACGGATCTTCACAAAGGAATAACCCTCGCCATTTCTATTCTTAAAGATCTTATCGACAAACCCGCTCTCATTGTTTCTCGGCGTGCGCGAGACATCACGGAACTTCTTGGCGCCCGCAGGTAAGACCATACCCGTTGGAACTCTGAGAGGAACAACCTTACCTACGAGGATATCATCTGAATTCACAAAGGTATTCTCTGGAATAAACCCATCCTCTCCAAGTTTTCCATAATTACCATTACGAAGCTGTTTGGTCATCTCAGGATCAGGACGACCAAAGCGCTCCTCCTCACCTGAACTCTGATTCTTCTTCTCCTCATCCTTATAGGTTCTAAAGAAGATTGACTGGAAGAGTCCACGATCAAGAGATCCCTTATTAATCATAATAGAATCCTCTTGATTGTAACCACCGTATGCCATGATAGCAACTACAATATTACGTCCTGAAGGCATCGAATACGCGCCATAGTGTTTTCCCATGGCTGGAGAAACTAGAGGCAAATTCGGATACATTAGCATGTGTGCTAGAGCATCAAAGCGCTCCTGATAATTCTGTGCGAAGACACCCATTGCCTGCTTACCCATGGCACACTGGTAAGCATTTCTTGGAGACTGATTGTGATCAGGGAAAGGAATAGTAGAAGCAATCGATCCAAGAATTACGCAGGGGTGAATCTCAGCATGTGAGTAGGAATCCGCCTCAGCGGCAGGCATCTTAATAAGCTCAGTTGGTTCCATGGAAATCATGGCCTGCTCAGTCTCACCCGCATCAATATACTCCATGAGATGGTGACCAGCGGGACTCGTCCAGCGAAGAATATCCTCCCAACACTTACACTCAGCAATGGATGCTAGAAGCTCCTTTGAATTTGGTGACCGAGCGATATCAAGAATTGCCGGTGCGAAGTAAAGAGGTCTAACTAGGCGACCAGCCTCTGTAGAAAGCCAGAGCTCCTTCACAGTTGGTTTCCAAACAATGGCAATCTGCCGTTGAATAAATCCTGAGCGTTTGGCGTCACGAAGGCGCCGCACACACTCGATAGCTGACTCTGGAGGAAACATTCCGATCCATTTTCCATTCACAAAGATACGAGCACCCTTGAAAAGATCCTCAACAGGTAGTCCACGAATAATCTTAAATTCTGGCATTTTCTTAATGAAATCAAGAACCACGCCTGGATTTGAGAACTGTGTAATACAGGCAGTTGAAGCCAAATTCTTGACAACACCTACTGAATGACCCTCTGGTGTCTCATTTGGACAGATATATCCCCACTGGGTATTATGAAGCTTACGAGGAGCAATAAGCTTTCCAGCAGTCTTCTCAATTGGTGTGGAGATACGACGCAAATGTGATAAAGAAGATACATAATTAAGACGACCTAGAACCTGTGACACACCAATCTTTGGAGGACCACCAACCTTGGCAGATCCAAAGTTACCTGTGGATAAGGCAGATTTTAGTCCCACCTCAATAATGGTTGACTTGATGACCTTATAGAGATTGCTCATATTTACAATTTCCTGAAAGGATCCTGTGGCTCTCCATGATCCACTGTGAATCTCTTTCGCAATGGATGCCTTCATATCCTTTAGCATTTTTACTTGAAAGAAAGTGCGGAAGAGATTCGCAAGTAGGAACCCAGGAGAATCTACACGCTTATTTGGATATGAATCTCTGTCATCATTGCTAATACGCTTATAAGCAACCCAGAGGAGCTTACGTGTCATATGTGCTAAGAAACATGCCTTCTCATAAGACTCTTCAAGACCACCAATATGAGGATAGAGCTCATCACGCAAGAGATCTTCCACAGTAATAGTTCTGGAAGGCTTACCTGTCCAGACATTCAGATGTCTCTTCATCCACATCAGCGCATCCTCCTGTGTAAGAACAGAGGCAGACTCTGTAATAGATTCTAGAATAAGGGACTCGAAGGTCTGATCCTGGTCATCTCCTAGGATCATACGCACGATAACTTCATCCTGTAGAACACCCAGAGCACGAAAGAGAATGAAGAGTGGAATCTCGGTCTTCATGCGTGGAATCGTCGCTCTCAGATACATGATCTGCTGATTCTTAGGATGATACTGAATTCTTACGGAATTTGATTTAGGAACCTGCTCATTCATGGGACCAATTGATTTCACCTCAATCACCTCCCACTCCTTTGCTGGATTACGGTTGTTACGGAATACGACGGGTCTATTCTCAGACATACGTTCCTGTGAAATAATCGTGCGTTCACCACCTCCTACGATAAAGTATCCACCCACATCCTCTGGACACTCACCAAGATCCATGGGATGAACATGCTTCTGCTCCTTGAGAAGACATAGACTACTTCCAACCATAACAGGAATCTTTCCAAGATGGGCATTTGGAAACACTCTCTGGTGTGTTGCCTTACGCCCATCTACATTATCAGTGCGAGTGGTCGTAACCTTGATGTCCACTGTAAGTGGTGAAGCATAGGTAAGATTACGGAGACGAGCGTCATTTGGAAGCATAGGCAGGACCGCACCATTGTTCTCAAAGATTGTTGGCTTTCTAAGTTGAGGATTCTCAAATTCTACATGAACCTCATATTCATAGCGAACTGCGGCACGCTGATTCGCAGCCGCAGCTATAGCAGCAGCTGCTACTGTCGCATCTTCTGTGCTCTGACCCATAAGGGCATTTGCAGCGGATGTTGAAAGACCAGTCGCAGAGGCAAGAACTGATCTAGGACCAGAAAGAGGAATCTCAGGAGATCCCTTAATGATGACTGGATTTGTCACCTGAAGAATCTCTGGAACATCATGAAGGATAAAATGATTGAATGACTCAATCTGATGAGATATAATCTGTTTCTTATCCATCTGCTGGAAGAAACTATCTAAAATTTTGGAATGATCTGGAACCGACATAAGTGTATAAAACTCTCTGGAATCTTTATAATCAATTTTTAGGCCATTCAAGCCGCGTTCGTTTTAATTGAAGTTGTTTAAGTCTCACGATATGCTAAGATGGACTCTACAATAAAGAGTCTTACAATTACAGGGACTGCTGTAGACGATGCCACGCGATCCCGGCAAAAAGCCCTAGGTGGATCAAGAAAAAAACGTCTAGTTGTCAAAGAAGATGAACAGGAAGATAAAGAATTTATAGAAAAAGTTAAGACAATTATTCTTCCTCCAAAACCACCGGTGGTACCCTTAGTCAAACCTCCAGAAATATCAAATGTAATCTTGAAACCGCCAAAACAACAGCGTGTAAAACTACAACCTAAGATCATTCAACCAGTGATTCATACAGATCCTATAACAAGAAAGGCTAGAAAGATTCATTTACACACTGGAAATTTGAACCATAGATTTACCAGAGCAAAGAAACTCAAGGATGATACTGAAAAGAAATCTGTAGAATCGATTCGAGAATATTTAGTTCAAAAGGGAGTCATTCAGACTATGAGTAAGGCACCTGAAAGAATGCTTCGATCGATGTATTCAGATTTTATGTTACTGAAGGATCAGGCACTATAGGGATAGGGCTCCGCCCTATAACCCGCTCCTTGCTGCGCTGACTATGCTACGCTAACTATATCTTATAAAATAAAATTGAAATATACGACTTCGCCCTATTAGCCACGCCTATAATGGTTACACTCAATCCCAAGCTCTTTGAGTTACCACAAGAGGAAGTCAGGCGTTATGGCCTTGAGGCTCTAACGTATGGATCTTTAACTGAAAAAGGTCTCAAGACAATTATTAAACATCTAGAACTTTATGAGCAACAGATTGAAGGATTTGATCTAGGATGTGGAGATGGTGAACTCATTTACCATCTTCAGCAGGCTATGCCTGGCTCGAGATGGGAAGGTGTTGAAATTAGTCAGCACAGAATTGATCAGCAGAAGAGAGATGTAATGATTTGGCAAGGAGATATGCTTAAGGAATCATATAAACCATATAATGTTCTACACGCAGATAATCTTTGTCTTGATGATTATACTGCTGATCTTCTTGAACAAAAAATCGCAAATGAATTCTCAGGAGTTTACATGACATATAGATCTCCTCAGAATATGACATTCTTAAAAAAAGCAAGCTTCCTAGAAACAGTCATAACAGAGACAACCTGGACAAATCATACGATTCACTTCTATCTACTTTAACGAGGATGAACAATAACAATATTTTTATTAAGATCATAGAACAAACATGACGCCTTCCATAGGTTACAATCCTCAAGATCCATCATTCGAATCTTCTCACTATCTAGCTCCTTACAGAGACGCCAAACCCACTTTAAACGCTTAGGAGAAAGTTCCTCAAGACAACTCTTATTATACAGAACAAAGTCATCGTAGCTTAGAGATGGATTAATAGCAGAACAATACTGATCGATCATTCTCTCATATTCACACTCAGCAACTAGGTAATCAAGACATCTTAGAACTAGATCATCCGACATTTTTGTATACTTATACAAAGTTTACGTAAACCTCAATTTTTTGACTTTAACCTAAACCTGAAGCTCGTAAATATAGTAGGAATGCCAAACATGTATGAAGAATATCTTGAAAATTATACGGAACAAACTAAGAAATTTGGAAAGAAAGTAGCCATATTTCTCATGGTAGGAATCTTCTATGAGATGTATGACGTAATGAATCCAGAGACAGGTGAAACAAGAACTTCTTTTTTGTCACTGATAGATCTTCTAGGTTTGAAAGTGTCTGTAAAAAAAGGAGAGGGTCCAGATGGTCTTGATGGGCTTGTAGCAGGGATTCCAGATTATTCTGTTCATAAATGGGCAGGAAAACTCACGAGCCTAGGATGGACAGTTGTCTTAATTGAACAAGTCAAGAATATTCAAGGGAAGGTAATACAAAGAAAGGTAGAGCGTATCTTAACACCAGGAACCCATGTAGAAGCAGCGACATCTTCAGATTTATATATAACCTTTGTTTCTTTAAAAGAAACTACAACAGCGCCAAGTATCGCAGTTACTGCTCTTGATCTAACAACAGGCCATCTTCATATCTTTGAGACACAGGCACAAGGGTCCCATGATGCCTGGACATCCAGTGACCTCATACAATTTATGGAAATTTACCCACCCAGAGAGGTTTTATGGTCAATTGATGGATCGGCACAGTTTAGAGAATCTATTAGTCAAGAGAAACTGAAAAATATTCTAGGTTCTCAAGCAAGTTTTTACAAGCGTGATCCTCTTGTTTCAGGAGCTTGGTTAAATCCGAGTTTCAGAGAAGATTTCTTAAAGGAATCTTGTAGTTTAAAAAGTCTCTTACCAACGCATGTGGCACTTCATTTATCTCCTGGATCTCAATCAGAAAATGCTCTTCTTTCTCTACTCCTCTCTCTGAAAGAACTCTGGCCATCCTTAAAGCTCGGCCAGCTTCTTGTATTTCCATGGGTTCCTGGATCTACTCTACGCTTAGGTGAAAACGCACTTGTTCAACTCCATATGATTGTTCAAGATACAGAGAAGATCGATGTCTTAGGACTTCTAGATAAGACATCCAGTCCAATGGGCCGCAGAGGATTAAGAGAGCGTCTCTTAAAACCTTCGGCAAATCCATCTGTTATTAAGTCTAATCTTGACGCAGTTGAGGCCTGGACAAAGAAAGATTTTGAACAAGTTATAAAACGATTACGAACAATGACAGATGTTGATCGTCTTTATAGGAAATTAGAACAGGGTCAAATTCAGGCCTCAGATTTAATGAATCTTGATACTACCTTTAAGGCAGCGTCATGGATTGCTAAATCTGAATCATTAAATCAAGAGAAAATTGACTTAATTAGAGAGAAGATATTTACAATTTTTAGTGTTGACAAGGTCTATTCTTCAAGTGAGGATACTTCATTATTTTGTAATGGTCTTATACCAGAACTTGATAAGATAGAACAAGATCTGGCTGAACAGTTTGCTCTTTTAAATGAATGGATGTCTGATAGAGCTAAATCTACAAATGTGAGCCCTGATTTATTAAAACCAGAGTTTCGTGAAGGATCGCTTGTTGTAAAGGGACCACGAGGAATTATTCAGACCTTAAATGCCTCTGGAAAGTTGCCACAAGAATGTATAGCAAAGGTAAATAAAACTGGGTCTCATCTTGAAAGCCCCGATCTTGATAAATTGTTTCATAAAATTTTAAAGCTAAGAGAGACCTTAAAAAAGAAACAATCCATTTCCCTTGTGGAATACGGAACAAAACTTTCATCTGATATTTTTACACCATGGATTCAGACAGCAGAATGGATTACAAGCACTGATGTAAATATCTGTCTAGCAAGAGTTGCGAAGGACTATGGATATGTAAAACCCACAATTCTTCATGATTCTTCAGAGGGATCTATAGAAATAAATGGTCTAAGACATCCATTGCTTGAGGCACAAGACAGAAAGATACCCTATGTTCAACATAATGTTAAGATTGGAAAAGAACAGAGCTGGCTCCTCTATGGTCTGAATGCCTCAGGTAAATCGAGTTTAATGAGAGCAGTAGGACTTGCTACCTTGTTAGCCCAAGGTGGATCTTTTGTTCCAGCATCCTCTATGACTCTAGCACCCTTTCAGAGCCTTCATACACGAATCATAAACACAGATAATCTATGGATGGGTCTAAGTTCATTCGCAGTGGAAATGTCTGAGATGAGAGATATCTTTCGCGACGCTGGGCCAAAGTCACTTGTCTTAGGTGATGAACTATGTTCAGGCACTGAAACAACATCAGCAACAGCCTTAGTTGCTGCTGGGTTGAAGGGTCTTTTGAGAAGAGAAGCAAAATTCTTATTTGCCACACATCTTCACGGTCTTTCAAAGATTGAAGAAGTTGTAAAGGATCCAAAACTTAAGATTTGGCATCTTCATGTTGAATATGACAAAATTAAGGACAAATTAGTGTATCATAGAACTTTAAGAGAGGGTTCTGGCTCGTCATTATATGGACTAGAAGTTGCGAAAGCTATGAAGATACCTGATGACATTCTTGAAGACGCAATTCGATTTCGTAAAAGTTTGGCAGGAGAGGCTGAACTTTCTGGATCGGTAGGATCCTCTTGGAATTCTTTTATTTCAAAAGTGAAATGTTCCATTTGTGGATCAACTGAAAATTCAGATCTTGAGGTTCACCATATCAAAGAACGCCATTTAGCAAACAAGGATGGTATCTTACCAGACGGATCAAAGGTTCATAATCAGGCAAATCTAATTGTTTTATGTGATCTTTGCCACGATAAGACACATAGTGGTGTCATAGAAATAGGTCCTATGATACAAACATCAGATGGAATGGAGAGGTCTGTAACGACTATTACAAGCACCTCCAAATCAAAATGGTCTCAAGAGCAGGCTGAAATTATAAAATCATCTTTTATAAAATTTCCTAAATTATCAGCTGCTGGACTTTCCAAGTATTTGTTGAACCAACATACAATTCAA
>Ga0114960_10002144_pt1 | contig 15577 bp, 7 predicted proteins | sample C_130625_MF_Meta_FD_92637 | JGI IMG/M metagenome (GOLD analysis project Ga0114960, IMG submission 92637) | Freshwater microbial communities from Lake Croche, Canada to study carbon cycling - C_130625_MF_MetaG | ecosystem: Environmental > Aquatic > Freshwater > Lake | place: Lake Croche, Canada... | reverse complement strand
GGCCGCACTGTGCTGGCCGAGCGCTTGCAAAGTGCGATTGAGCGTGTAAGCGCAGCACCAACCGAAGCAAGTGACTTCGCCATCCCACCACCTCGCCGCCTGCAACTGTGGCTTGACTTGGCCACGCAACTACAAGGCTACCCACGCCACCTCAGCCAACACGTAGGAGGCTTTGTGCTGACGCAAGGGCCGCTCACGCGCATCGTGCCGGTAGAAAACGCGGCCATGCCGGATCGCAGCATCATCCAGTGGGACAAAGACGACCTGGACACCGTAGGCTTGCTCAAAGTCGATGTGCTGGCCCTGGGCATGCTCAGCGCCATCCACCGCTGCCTGGACTTGATAGGCCAGTGGCGCGGCAAACCGATGCGCCTGCAAGACATCCCGGCCGAAGACCCGGCGACCTACGACATGATTTGCCAGGCCGATACCGTGGGCGTATTCCAGATCGAAAGCCGCGCGCAAATGAGCATGCTGCCGCGCCTCAAGCCGCGTTGTTTTTACGACCTGGTGGTGCAAGTAGCCATCGTGCGGCCCGGTCCTATCCAGGGCGGCATGGTGCATCCCTACCTCAAAGCACGCGCCAATCCGCAAGTGGTGCAATACGCCAGCACGGCTTTACAAGAAGTGCTCAAACGCACTTTGGGCGTGCCTATTTTTCAGGAACAGGTTATGCAAATCGCCATGGCGGCGGCCAACTTTAGTGGCGGCGAAGCCGACAGTTTGCGCCGCTCCATGGCCGCATGGAAACGCCAGGGCGGGGTGCAACATTTTTACGAGCGCCTGGTCGGCGCCATGGTCGCCAATGGCTACACGCAGGAATACGCCGATGCGCTGTTCAAACAAATCGAAGGCTTTGGTGAATACGGCTTTCCCGAAAGCCATGCCGCCAGCTTTGCGCTGCTGGTCTATGTGAGCTGCTGGCTCAAATGCCACGAGCCTGCCTGCTTTTTGGCCTCCATGCTCAACAGCCAACCACTGGGCTTTTACAGCCCCAGCCAACTTGTGCAAGACGCCCGCCGCCATGGCCTCACCGTGCTACCCGTCGACGTGAGCCACAGCGACTGGTATTGCAGTCTGGAGGCGCCCGCAGCGATCGCCGCAACACAGGCTTACGTCTTACCGCAACCAGCCATCCGCTTAGGTTTGCGCATGGTCAGCGGCTTGCAGGAGCACGTTGGCCTGCGCATTGCCACCGAGCGGGGGCAGGCACCCTTTGCCAGTACCGAGGCGCTGGCATTGCGCTGCGCGTTGGATGCGGGCGACCTCAAGGCCCTGGCCAGCGCTGACGCTTTGCGGTCTCTGAGCGGCCACCGGCGCCAGCAGGTCTGGGACGCTTCGGCGCTGCATCGCGCGCCTGCACTATTGCGTGGTGTACCGGTTCAAGAACCTTCGCTGCATCTGCCGCCTGCGCATGAGGCGCAAGAGGTGGTGTTTGACTACGCCGCCACCGGCCTGAGCCTGCGCAGCCACCCGTTGGCATTTGTGCGTGGGCAACTGACGGCGCAAAGGATCAGCACCGCAGCGCAACTGCGTGACTTACCGCACGGCCGCTTGGTGCGCACCTGCGGCATTGTCACCATGCGCCAGCAACCGCAGACGGCTAAAGGCGTGGTCTTCGTGACGCTGGAGGACGAGACGGGCAACACCAATGTCATTGTTTGGAAAAGCCTGAAAGAAAAGCAGCGCCCGGTGCTGCTGCGAGCCCGGCTTATGGCGGTGTATGGCGTCTGGCAGCGCGACACCGACAGTGGGGGAAAGGTCTGCCATCTGATTGCCAAACACTTGGTGGACATGACCCATTTGTTGGGCAGCCTGGGTGCGCAAAGCCGAGACTTTCGCTAGCGCCCGACTGCTAAGCTCCGCGCCCTGTAGCACAATGGAACTTTAGCTAGTCGCGCGCGCTGACAAAAATCGACGGCAGACCTACTGCAAAGGCATTTAACGTGAAAAAAATATATCTGTCCCTATCGGCTCTCGTGCTTGTAATTTATGCAGGCATTCAGGTCAGCGGCCATGGCTACATCTGGAAAGCCATCAGCGGCACCTATTTGCATGGCCACAGTACGGCTTATATCGATGATGCTGAGAACTTCGCCCAGCGCGCCATCGCCAAAGGTACCGAGCAGCCCTGGCCCCGCGATGCCCGCTACAACCAAAAGTTGCTTGATCCTGCTATGCAGGCCTACCACCAGCAATACCGCAGCGCTGCCTTTTTGGTGGCGCAAAAAGGTGCTTTGGTGCATGAGTCGTATTACGGTGTCTACAACGCCCAAAGCCGGACCAACTCCTTCTCCATGGCCAAAACCATCACCACCTTGCAAGTACAAATGGCGGTGCAGCAAGGCTACATCAGCAGTTTTGATGCGCCGCTGACCGAGCGGATTAGCGAATATGCCAAAGATCGGCGAGGCAGCAAAGCCACGATTTCACAACTCTCGAGCATGAAGTCGGGCCACGACTGGACGGAAAACTACTACCTGCCTTTTAACGTCACTACCAATTTGTATTTTGGCAAAGATGCGCAAGCGCTAGTTTTGCACCAAGGTTTCGAGCGCGAGCCGGGCAGTGCGTATGAGTACAGCAGTGGCAGCACGCAGCTATTGGGTGTGTTTCTGAAACGGGCGTTGCAGGCAAAAGAGCCGGACTTGAGTATCAGCACGCACCTGTCGCGTAGCCTGTGGACCGCCCTGGGTATGGGCAGCGATGCCATATATACGTTGGACCGGGAAGCGAGCGAAGGCGGCATGGAGCGCACTTATTGCTGTATTTTCGCTACTGCGCAAGACTTCGCAAAATTTGGACAACTGCTTTTGCAAGATGGCCAATGGGCTGGTAAACCCTTGCTGGACAAAGAATTTGTGCAACGCATCCGTAAGCCCGACCTGGAGCCCTTTTATGGCCATTCACTGTGGGTGGATTGGGACTACAAACATCCGTTTTATTCCATGCAAGGGCACCAGGGGCAATACGTCATTGTGGTGCCCTCGCAGGATCTGGTCATCGTGCGCACCGGGCAGACGCGTAACAAAAAAGACAAAGGCCCTAATGGGAAGATACCGGCCGAGGTTTACCGCTTTGTAGATCAAGCCGTAGCTTTGGTGCAGTAGTCGAAAAAAGGGGGTTTGCTTACCCCGGTGAGCGCTCCAAATCTGTGGAGTGCCGGGGGAGTGATTGAAGTATTTGCAGCATCGTTTGGGTCGAGCGCTGTGTATGTTCCAGTACCAGCAAGGCTCCGGGCTTGCCCTGCAGTTCAGCCGCGATGATGTCGTTTAATTCAGCAATAGATTGAATAGCGTTTTGCAGCTCTTCCTGTGCACAGTCGCTCAGGTGCGCACGGGCCACTAAGGTCTGTTGCAGCTCATTACTTTGGGCGTGCAGTTGGGTCTGCCGCTCCGAGAGATCTGTAAACGCTTTTCTATCAAATTGGTAGTAGAAAAGCATGACCAAAGTGATAGAAATAAACACTAAGGACTGGTCTACCAGTGCAATGACACCTTGCGCCGAGGAGACCCCTTCAAACGGCGGCGCCACACCAAGCCAAGGAGGTGCAAATGCCAGGATGGTGTAGATCAGCAGATTAATTAGTACCCAAATAAGAGCTACATTGCGTCCGAGCAAAAAGTAGGTCGCAATGACGAGTACGGGCATCCAGGCCAGGGCGCTGGCATACACCCCACCGGAGAACCACGCCGTCAGGAAAACTTGCATCAATGCAATTACCGTCCCCCAATGACACACTCTGGAGATGGCGGTGCCATGGCGCAGTGCGAGAAGCAGCGCTATCCAAAATAGCGCGGCAATGGTGGTCGTTTGTCTCACGTAGGGGTGTGATGTGCTCAGTGTTACGAGCACTGTCGCCAGCAGTGACAAAATCAGTACCAGATAGCCAAAAAATCTCTGCGCATTCGCGCCGGGAACGGTCCGTGCGGCCCAGTATTGGGAAAGTCGATTTACTGTACGCATGAACTTGATCCTTTACCAAGGTGCGCCGTAATAGCGGTGAAAAATACTTCAGGCTCCAGCGGTTTGAAGAGCACCCATTGCATTCCGCTAGCCAGGCAGCGATGTCGCTCGCTGGCCTCGGACTTTGAAGCCAGGCCCACAACAGGAGTCGCACGGATCTCGGGCATCGCGTGTGCGCGTATCTGGTGCGTGGCCGCCAGACCATCGGTTTGCGGCAAGGAGATGTTGATAAGCACCATGTCATAGTGCGAAAACTCCATTTGTAACAATGCGTTACCAGCACTCTCAGCGAGGCCCACGTGGCATTGGGGCCAGCGCTTTTTCAGCATGGCTTGAATTTCTAATTGACTCGACAGAACATGTTCCACCACCAAAAAACGACTGCTAGGTCGGACTGCGTCGATCGTTGGAGTGGGCGACGACGCTTTAATGGTCTGCGTACGCAATGGCCACTCTAACCAAAGAAGGAGCTTATTGGGACCGCGCCTGTAGACGCAGAGATGCCCGCCCGCCGCCGCAGCCCGTTTTTCGCACACAGCCATGCCTAGCGTGGGTTTATTAGGCAGCGCAAAATGGGCTACGCTGCCTGTCAGTGGATTCGATGGCACTGCGCTCTTTGCAGTTTGTGGAGAAAATTGAACTTCAATGATCACACGTGTGTCCGCAAAATGGGCGCTAAGTTCGATGCTGCCTATGTCGGCTTGCTGCCTTGCGCACGCTAGCAATCGCGTAACGACTTGGGTCAATTGGCTTTGGTCACCGTGCACCCAAACCCGGGCTGATGGGTCCAGATGCATATTGATCGGTAATCTTGAGGCCCTCGGCCCTGCCTTGGTAACGCCCACAGCAAGCTGCAGCACGTCGGGTAAAAAAAAGGATGACAAGGTGAGCTCTAGTCGCCCGAGCGCAAGGTTTGTGAGGTCGCCCATATCGCTGGCCGTTTCTAGTAATTCACTTATTTCGACCCGCATTTGATGTGCCGCTTCGAGGTGTCCTGGGGCATTGGCCAGCTCTGCTATGAGGATCGGGCTAAGCTGAAGTTGCATTGCTATAGGCACACGGACTTCGCGTTCGATACAGACTGCAAATGCATCAATTTCTCTTCTCACCTCACGCAAACTCGCCTCGATGCGGTTCAATTCACGATTGTCATTAGAGAGTTTGTGTATCTTTCTGCGGTAGGTCCAGTCGTACAAACTCAGTGCCAGCAGTAAGAAAATGAGCAAAATTAATTTGACAAACAGGACCGTATGTACAGAAACTGTTTGCGGGTCAACGACGCCATCAATCCACTCCTGATCAATGGCCAAATATTGGAAGTAATTCTGTATTGAGATAATCGACAGCCACACTACCGCCCAGCGCATATTTAATAAAAGCAGAGCCGTAATAGGCAATATGGGCATGCAAGCGATATAGGGTGAATTGATGCCGCCTGATTGGGCGGACAATATCGCCAACTGTGCAAACTCCAGCACGAGTAGCGCATGGGTGCTCAACGACAACAGACCGCCCCAACGAACCACCAGTAACAAAGAGCCGTAGACCAGCGTGACCCCGAGATTAAAGTGCAGGTCAAAGCCCGTCGCAGACAGAAGGCAATACATCCCAGAGTTGGCAATGGCGAGCCATAAGGCCGCCTGTACCAGCGTGTGCTCGTCCAACGTCGGCCCGTTTCCCAATTGGATGAAAAGCCGATCAGCGAGACGCGATAAGGAGGACATGAACCAAAACCTTCGATGCTTGCAGGGGAAGTACAGCTTGCCGGTGCATTGGGCTCGGCGGATAAGCTAAAGCATTCTATATTCAATTATAAAAAATATATTAAATATTAATATAGCAATAAAAAGTCTGTAGTTCTCTCTTGCCAAAGACGTGTCTGGCAATCAGACCGCAGAGATGTGCTTACAAAGGCGCGCAGGCCTGCTCTAGAAAACTGCGTTCAGGCCCTTGCAGATGGGGCCCAAGCCGCTCCAGCACGGTGGCATGGTAGGCGTTGAGGTAGGTGGTTTCCTCGGCGCCCAACTGATCTTTGATCACCGCTTGGGTGTCGATCGGGCACAGGGTCAAGGCCTCAAAACGGTAAAAGTGGCCGTGCTCGGTACTCTGGTGTGGCTGGCACAGCAAGATGTTCTCGATACGGATACCGTAGCGCCCAGGCAGGTAGACACCCGGCTCATTGGTCACTACCATGCCGGGCAGGATGGGCTGGTCCACCAGCGCGGTGCTGATGCTGTGCGGCCCTTCGTGCACATTATTGAAGTAGCCCACGCCGTGACCGGTGCCGCAGGCGTAGTTAATGCCCTCATTCCACAGTGCCTGGCGGGCCAAAATATCCAACTGCAAGCCGCGTGTGCCGTGCATAAAAATGGCCGCCGACAAGCGCAGCATGCCTTTGAGCACCAGGGTGTAATGGTGTTTTTGTTCTGGTGTCGTTTCGCCGCAGACCAAAGTACGGGTAATGTCAGTCGTGCCGTCGTCGTACTGACCTCCAGAGTCCAGAAGGAAAAACCCGTGCGGCGCTACTGGGGTCTGGACGCCGTCCTTCAGACCGTAATGCATCATGGCCGCATTAGGCCCGTAACCAGGAATGGAGCTAAAGCTCAGCCCCCGAAACAAGGCCAGTTGGGCGCGCTCGGCGTCAATGCGATCCGAAACGCTGCGCTCGGTGAGCGCTCCGTTCCCCACCTGCGCGTAAAACCAGTGCAAAAAGCGTACCATGGCCAGTCCGTCGCGCACAAAGCAGTTTTTCCAGTGCGTAATCTCGGTCTCGTTCTTGATGGCTTTGAGCGCTACCGAGGGCGCGCGTTGCTCGACTAACTGGCAGCTGTGCTGGCGCAGGGTTTGGAAAGTCAAAATGTTGCTTTGCGCCGGGTCGACCAGCACGCTTTGGCCGGCCAGTTCGGCCAGGTCTGCAAAAAACTCGGTGTAAGGCCGCAGCGCTACGCCTTGTTCCTTTAGCTGTGCAAGTAGCGCAGCATCAAAGCGCTCTTGGTGGGCAAACAGGCGTGCACCGTCCAGGGTCACCACCAGATAGGCATGAAAATAAGGCGAGGTGGGCACGTCGGTGCCACGCAGATTGAGCAGGTACCCGATGTCGTCCAGGGCGTTGAGCACGTGGGCGCTTGCCTCGCTTTTGCGCATCTGCGCACGCACTTTGTCCAGTTTGCTCGCCGCCGTCTCACCCGCGTACTGCAAGTCATGGGCGAAGACGGGCTCCAGCGGGTAGCCGGGACGGTCCAGCCAGACGGCGTCGACCAGGTCGTGCTCGGTATGCACACTCACGCCTTTCTTTTGCAGCAAGCGCTCGATGTCGGCCAGGGCCTTGACCATCATGGTGGCGCCGTAAAAACCCAGCCGCGCACCATTGGGCAGGTGCTCTGCCAACCAATGGTTCCACTGCGGCACATCGGGTTTGCCGAGGTAAACAATATCGATACCGCTGCCCGCCAACTCGCGCTCGGCTTGCAGCCAGTAGCGGCCGTCGGCCCAGACAAAGGCCTTGTCCTGCATGACCACCATGGTGGAGACCGAGGCACTGAAGCCAGAGAGGTACTGGCGCACTTTCCAGCGCGCCGGTACATATTCGGAGTTGTGCGGGTCCGAGGAGGGCAGTACCCAGGCGTCCAGGTGGTGCAGCGCCATTTGGGCGCGCAAAGTGGCAAGGCGTTGGGCAATAGCGGTCATAAGTGTGGCTCTTCGGAAATCGGCTAAGAATGCGCGCCATCCTAGCAAGAAGCAAGCGCGTGCGATGATGCCGCCCAATTGAACGTATCTGCCCATGCCCCACGCCCAACAAAATCTTCGTGCCAATGTCATGTGCATGTTGTCCATGCTGATTTGGGCTATGGGGCTGCCGGCCGCAAGTCTGTTGCTGGCCACCGTGCCGCCATTGCCCTTGACGGCTGCGCGCATGCTCATGGCCGCTGCCTGTTTGCTGCCGCTGTGGGGTTTGGTGGAGGGTTTTGGCGCTTTGCGCACGGCGCCCTGGCGCAAGGGTGTGTTTATCGGCGGTGGCACCCTGGGTCTGGGCGCGTTTTTGCTAGTGCTGGGCCAAGGCATGACCGACGCGGTCACCGTCGCCGTGATATCGGCCAGCATGCCAGTCGTTGGCATTGCCATTGAAGTCTTGCTGGACGGGCGCAAGCTCAGTCGCAACTTGGTGGTGGGCGTGCTATTGAGCCTGATCGGTGGCTGGCTGGCATTGGATGATGGCCCCGATGGCATGTCTTTGGGTCTGGGCGCTGCGCTGTGCTTTATATCTGTGGTGGTCTACACCCTGGGCTCGCGACTGACGGTTACTTCGTTTGCTGCGCTCAGCCCGTTGGGGCGAACCACCGTCACCCTCACCGGCGCGGCCATGGCCACTACGGTGGCCGCCTGCGGCGCTGCGCTGGCGGGCGCCTCTGCGCCACAGTGGCAAGCCCTGGGCTGGACGGAGTTGGGGGCGCTGGCTATTTTTGCCATCGGCGGGCTGGCGATCAGCCAGTTTTTGTGGATCCGCTCGGTCGGGCACCTGGGGATCGCGCTGTCCTCACTGCATATCAACGCCACGCCTTTTTACGTGATGCTGATCATGTTTGCGTTGGGTGGCCATTGGAGCTGGAGCCAGGCCGCTGCTGCCGCCCTGGTGGGCTTGGGCGTGCTGGTGGCCCAGGGCTTGGTGCCCTGGGCTGCTGCGCTTAGGGATTAAGGCGCTTTCTTTTTTGCACCCTCAAAATCGCCGGCGTGGACGTGCAACAGTTTGCTGTAGTCCACATACTTGCGCAGCGCGGCATTGACCTGCTCCAGGCTGGTGTTTTGGATTTGCTCCAGGCGGGCGGCGGTATAGGCCATGGTTCGGCCCGTATGCAACTGACCGGCCAGCGTTGCGCTCAGCGCGGCATCCTGGGCCAGGCTAATTTTGGACTCTTCCAGCAAGCCTTTTTTCGCATCTGTCAGCTCTTGTGCGCTAACACCGTCTTTGACAATGCGCAGCACTTCCTCGCGCACACCGGCTTGTAGCTTTTCCAGATTTTGTGGGGCGTGGATAGCCACCACTGTCATCTCGCCCACCGCCTCAAAGCTGCTGGCCGAGAACTGGCTGCCAGCGTAGTAGCTGATGCCTTCTTTCTGGCGCAGGCGTTCGACCAAGCGGTTGTTCACGCCACCGCCCAAAATTTTGTTGCCCAGTGCCAGTGCAACATAGTCGGCGTCGTCATCGCGCAGCGGTATGGACAGCACCGCCATGAACATGGCATTGGGTTTGTCCGGTGCTTGCAAGGTTTTGCTCGAAGGCGCAAAAGCATAGGCATTGCGGGTTAAGCGGGCATAGGGGCTTGCGCTCTTCCAGTTGCCAAACAATGCGCTCAGCTGGGTTTGCGCCTGGGCCGGATCCAGGTCGCCCACCAGAGCCAGCTTGCCATGGTCCGCGCCATAAAAGCGCTGGTAGAAGGCCTGCAGATCTTGCAATTTGATGCTTTGCATCAGTGCGATGCGCTCATCAAAACTCAAGAAGGCTCGCACATCGCCCTTGGGGTAGGTATCCAGCGCTTTGCTCAACTCTTGCGACGCCATGGCTTGGGGGTCGTTGCGCTGCGACTCAATTTGCGTTGTCATTTCCTTCGTTAAGGTGGCGAATTCGCTTGCCGGAAAGGTGGGTGCGCGCAGCACATCGCGGGCCAGGTCGAGCACGGCGGGCAGGTGCTTGCGCACGGTATCAAAGGACAGCGTCACCGTCGAGCCGCTGCCCGTCACGCGCATCTTGGCTTTGAGCTCGTCCAGGCGGGCGCTAAGTTCGGCGCGGGTCAGCGTGCCTGCGCCGCGCATCAGCATGGAGGCGGTCATTTGCGCTGCCATAGCTTGGTTTTGTAGTGTTGCGGCGTCGCCAAAGTCCAGGCGAATCTGCCCATTGACCGTTTCGCCGCGGGTTTTCTTGGCAGTGAGCGCCATTTGCATGCCGTTGGGCAGGTTGGTGCGCAATGTGCGCTTTTCGATGTTGGCCGGGCTGGGGTCAAAGTTCTCGCCTTCGTTCACGGCAGCGCGCCCTTTGTAGCCTTGCAGGAGCGCGGCCACGTCCACTGGTTCGGGCAGAGCGATGCGCTCAGGCGCAGCAGTCGGAATGAATTGGCCAAAGGTGCGGTTGCTTTCTTTGAAGTAGTTTTCGGCCACTTTTTGCACCGCTTGCACCGTCAGGGCGTCAATACGATCGCGCTCCAGGAAGAACAGGCGCCAGTCGCCCGAAGCAATGCTCTCCGAGAGTTGCACTGCCAGGCTTTGCGGGTCGTTCAGGGTTTTTTCGATATCCGCCTGCATGCTGGCTTTAGCGCGCTTGAGTTCTGCTTCGGTAATCGGGGATTTGCGAAGGTTTTCCAAACTATCCAAAAGACTTTGGCGTACCGGGGCCGCAGGCTGGTCTTTGCCCAGCTCCACCATGAACAAGATGTAGCCCGGCTCGGCCAAGGCAAAGTTCCAGGGCGCGACCGAAGTGGCTTTGTTGGTATCGACCAGGGCTTTGTGTAAGCGTCCGTTGGGCGTGTCGGCCATGATTTCGGCCAGGGCCGCCATGGCGGTGGCGTCCGGGTGGCTGGCCGCCGCTGTATGGTAGAGGGCACCTACCAAAGTGGTGTCACCCACCCGCTGCAGCGTGAGTTCGCGCGGTCCTTGCTGGACCGGGTCGGCGGTATAGGTTTTACCCAGGCTGCGCGCCGGGCGCGGCAGCGCGCCAAAAACACGTTCGACCAAGGCCAAGGTCTTGGCGCTGTCAAACTTGCCAGCGACAAGCAGTACCGCGTTGTCAGGTTGGTAGTACTGGCGGTAAAAAGCTTGTAGGTTTTCGATCTTGACGTTTTCCACGTCGCTGCGCGCGCCGATGGTATTTTTGCCGTAGTTATGCCAGTCGTAGGCGGCCGCAGCCATGTACTTCCACAGCGTGCGGCGAGGGTTGTTCTCGCCCATTTCCATTTCATTGCGCACCACCGAGAACTCGGTTTCCAGGTCTTTGCGGGCGATAAAGCTGTTGAGCATGCGGTCCGCTTCCATCTCCAGCGCCCAAGTGAGGTTTTCTTCGCTCGCGGGGAAGGTCTCAAAATAGTTGGTGCGGTCATAAAACGTCGTACCGTTAAAGCGCATGCCGCGCTTGCCCAGCTCCTGCATGATGTTGCCACGCGTGGGCGTTCCCTTAAAGACCAGGTGCTCCAGCAAATGTGCCATACCGGTTTCGCCATAGTTCTCGTGGCGACTACCGACCAAGTAGGTGATGTTGACCGTGGTGGTGGGTTTGGAGGCGTCGGGCGCCAGCAAAACCCGCAGTCCGTTGGGCAGGCGGTGTTCGCTGATGCCCTCGACTTGCGTGTACAAACTGCTGGCCGCACTGCTTTGGGCGGTGGCTGGCGCCCAATAACCCGTTGCCATCATGGCGAGGGCGAAGGTGGCGGCATTCGCGAGGAGACGCATAAAGATTCCTTTAGGGCTGGGGCGCGTGGTCTGCGCCAAACGTCTTAATTTTGGCATACGGTTTTTGGGCCCGCCGGACGGAGGGGCTTAAGGCCGCTGGCTCCCGCTGGGCAAAGCGCCGCTGCTCTAGAATTCGCTGCGCACTGCAACGTAGGTTTCCGATGGTGCAGCCGCCCAACACGCGGGCTCTTCCAAAACCCCTGTCTTTCCCTTTGAGGTAGCTCCACTCCATGAACCGCGCCCTTCTTCTTTGCCTCGTTGTGAGCCTGGCCGCCTGTCACAAAGCGCCCGAACCTGCTTCTGCCGCAGGCGCGCCGATTGCGCCCTTGTTGGTCGCGCCCGAAGACATGCTGATCGCGGCTGACGGCGCGGCCGGCGGCGGCCCGGTGATCTCAGGCACTATTGCTGCCGAGCGCAAGGCTGATCTGCGGGCAGAGGCTTCGGCCGTGGTGCTGGAAGTGCTCAAAGACAATGGCGACGTGGTGCGCCGGGGCGACTTGCTGGTCCGTCTGGACGAAACCGCCATCCGCGATAACCTCAATGCAGCCGAAGAAAGCGCCCGCAACGCCGGCTTTCAGCTTGAGCAAGCCAAGCGCAACTTGGAGCGCCTCAAAACCCTGCGCGCCGGTGGCATGGCCACCTTGCAGTCCATGGATGACGCCGAGATTCGCGTCAACTCCGCGCAAAATGAATTATCTGCTGCCAACTCACGCGCCGTGCTAGCCCGCCAGCAACTGCAGCGCACCCAGGTGCGTGCGCCCTTTGATGGTGTGATCGGCGAGCGCAAAGCCTCACCCGGCGACACCGCATCCATCGGCAAAGAGCTGCTCAAAGTGATAGACCCCAGCAGCCTGCGTTTTGTCGGGCGCGTCTCGGCCGACCAGGCCGGCCAGGTGCAATTGGGCCAAGGCGTGCGTTTTCGCGTCAATGGCTACGGTGACGAGAGTTTTGAAGGCAAGGTAACCCGCATCGACCCCAGCGCCAACGAGGCGACTCGCCAGCTCGAGGTCTTGGTGGCTATTACTGGCCCAGCGCGGCCACGGGTGGCCGGTCTGTACGCCGAAGGCCAAATCAGCAGCGGCGCCAAGGCCCAAAGTGTGCCAGTCGTGGACGAATCGGCGGTGCAGCGTGTGGGCGATGCCAGCTTTGTCTGGCGCGTGGACGCCAGCGCGGTGCACAAAGTGCCCGTCACCTTGGGCGCGCGTGACGCCCGCAGCGGCCAGTATGCGGTCCAGACGGGAGTGCAAACTGGCGAACGCTTGCTGCGCAACCCGGGGAGCAATTTGAAAGACGGTCAAGCCACCAGCCTGGTGGCCGCACCCGCGAAGGCTAAGGCCAGCGCTGCGTCTTCGGGGCAATAAGTATGTTTTTATCGGATTTCAGCATCCGCCGCCCGATTGCCACGGTGGTGCTTATTCTGGGCGTCATGGCCCTGGGGCTGATGGCGCTCAATAAATTGCGCGTCAACCAGTTCCCGGATATCGAAAACCCGGGCCTGTTCATTTCCATTGCCTACCCCGGCGCCTCGCCCGATACGGTGGAGCGTGAAATCGTTAACCGCCTCGAAAAATCGCTGCAAAGCGTCGCTGGAGCGCAAAAAGTCTGGTCCACCAGCGCCGAAGGCAATGCCCGCTTTGACATGCAGTTTGCCTTTAGCAAAAACATGATCGAAGCGGCCGACGAGGTGCGTGGTGTGATCGCCTCGGTGCGCTACAAACTGCCTGTCGAGATGCGCGAGCCGGTCATCCGCCGCTACGACCCGTCAGCCCAGCCTATCATCAACCTGGCCTTGTCCAGCAGCAGCCAAAGCCATGCCCAAATTTCGCGTCTGGCCGAGGATGTGCTGGCCGACAAACTGCGTGCTTTGCCCGGTGTGGCCACGGTCAATGTCGCGGGCTCGCTCAAACGCGAACTCTCCGTTTTGCTGCGCTCAGCCAAGCTGCGCGAATACAACGTCTCGGTGGGTGAGGTGGTGAACGCCATCCGGGCCCAAAACGCCAACGCCCCCGTAGGCAAGTTGCGCGGTCCTTATGAAAACGAGAGCATCCGCTTGGTCGGCCGCATCGCCGAGCCGCAGGACTTCACGCAAATTGTGGTCAAGCGCATGGGCGCCCAACTGGTGCGTCTGGGTCAACTGGGAACTGTGGAAGATGGTTTTGCGGAACTCGATGGCCTCAGCACCCGCAGCGGCAAGCCCAATGTCGGCATCTACGTGACGCGGGCGCGCGATGCCAGCACCGTGTCCGTCGCCAAAGCCGTGCGCGAGGCCACCAAAGAGTTCAACGTGCAATTGACCAAGGACAGCCCCGGCACGGTGCTGGAGGTCACCCGCGACGGGGGCAAGGACGCGCAAAACAGCCTCAACAACGTAATCGACTCGCTGGTACTGGGCGCTGGCCTGACCATCGTCGTGGTCTACGCCTTCCTCAATTCCTGGCGTTCTACCTTGATTACCGGGCTGAGCTTGCCCACATCCGTTATCGCGGCGTTTATCGGCGTGTGGCTGTGCGGCTTTACGCTCAACTTCATGTCATTGCTGGGCTTGTCGCTGGCCATTGGCGTGCTCATCGACGACGCCATCGTGGTGCGCGAAAACATCGTGCGCCATATGCAACGTGGCGCGGACCGACGCACCGCTGCATTGGAAGGTACGGCCGAAATCGGGCTGGCAGTGACGGCTACCACCATGTCCATCATTGCGGTGTTTTTGCCGGTGGCCTTCATGCCCGGTGGCGCCGGCGAATGGTTCCGGCCCTTCGCGCTCACGGTGGCCTGTTCGGTCCTGGTCAGTCTGGCTATTTCTTTCACGCTGGACCCCATGCTGTCGGCCTACTGGGGCGACCCTCCAGACCACCACACGGCACCCAAGGGCCCCTTGGGCCGCCGACTGCAAGTTTTTAACGACTGGTTTGACCGCCAGGCCGATCGCTATGTCGGCGTGATTGCCTGGGCGCTGCACCACCGTCGCGCCATGGGCTTGATTGCGCTCAGTTCATTGATTGCCGCCATTGCCCTGCACTGGCAATATGGCGGTTCGGCCTTTTTGCCGGCCGCCGATTCGGGCAATCTGATGATCGATGTGCGGACACCCGCCTCATCGTCCCTGGAATATGCCCGCCTGAAAATGGAGCGCGCCGCCGAAATCGCCCGTACCCTGCCCGAAACGCGGGAGACCAATAGCAATATCGGCCCCAATGGTGGGCGTATTTATGTGGACATCGGCCCGCGCAAAGACCGCCGCCGCAGCGCTAAAGAACTCGCTGCCGATCTGCGCGAAAAAATCCGCCCTCTCATTGGCGCAGAGTTCACCGTGTTTGACGACCTGGGCAATGGCGCGCGCAAGCCGGTGCAAATCGAGTTCACCGGGCCGGACTCGCGCCGCTTGTTAGAAATCACCAACCGCTTTATGGAAAAACTGCGCCAGGTGCCCGGCGCCGTCGACGTCGGCCTATCCGAGCAAGACCCGAGCAAAGAACTGCGCATCGAGCTCAACCGCGGCCTGGCCAACTCCATGGGCATCTCGGCCAATGATGCAGCCCAAGCCTTACGCATCGCCTTTGCCGGCATCGAGGTGGGCGACTGGGTCGATCCGACGGGCGAGACGCGTGACGTGGCCGTGCGTCTTCATCCCCAGGACCGCCTTTCGCGCGCAAACATCGAGCGCCTGCCCATTGCCGTCGCAGGCACGGGCGAACTGGTGCCGCTGGAGCAAATTGCCACCATCAGCATGGGCAAGGCGCCCTCGACGATTTCGCACAGCGAAGGCAAGCGCGTGGTCACTGTGGCTGCCAATGTCCAAGGCCGCTCCAACGGCGAAGTCACCGCCGATGCGCTCAAACTGGCCCAGGCGATGGACTATCCACCTGGCTACGGCCTGCAGTTGGCCGGCGCCGGCCAGGACCAAAAAGAGCTGTTTACCGAAATGTTGATCGCTCTGGTTAGCGGTATCGGCTTGATGTACCTGATTTTGGTCATCCAATTTAGCTCCTTCACCGCGCCCTTGGGTGTGATGCTGTCCCTGCCGCTGTCGCTGATCGGCGTGGTCATTGCTCTTTTGCTCACGGGTGGAACGCTTAATTTGATGAGCTTTATCGGCATCATCATGCTCATGGGCTTGGTGGCGAAAAATGCAATTTTGTTGCTCGACGCTGCGCGCAAAGAAGAGGCCAGCGGCATC
>Ga0114960_10002139_pt1 | contig 15602 bp, 9 predicted proteins | sample C_130625_MF_Meta_FD_92637 | JGI IMG/M metagenome (GOLD analysis project Ga0114960, IMG submission 92637) | Freshwater microbial communities from Lake Croche, Canada to study carbon cycling - C_130625_MF_MetaG | ecosystem: Environmental > Aquatic > Freshwater > Lake | place: Lake Croche, Canada... | reverse complement strand
AGGCCTCGGCATTCAAGATGCCGTAGAAGTGATCAAAGCTAATACCGGTGGGCCAACGGTCAAAGGGTCCCGTGGGGGTCTGCTCCCACAACGGTGTGAGGTGCCACTTGCCAAAGGCCGACGTGGAGTAGCCACTCTGTCGAAGAATCTCGGCGACGGTGGCCGCTTCTTTAGGGATAACGGAGTCGTACCCGGGAAAGACGTTGGCCGCCTCGGGGATACCGCCCATGTGGACGGCGTGGTGGTTGCGACCAGTCAACATGGCGGCTCGCGTGGGGGAACACAGTGCCGTGGTGTGGAACTGGTTAAAGGAAAGACCCTGACGCGCGACGCGATCGAGCGTTGGCGTTGGTACCGGACCGCCGAAGGTGGAGCAGGTGCCGAAGCCGACATCGTCCAACAGAATCAAGATGATGTTGGGGGCACCTTGCGGGGGCGTTGTTACTGACATCGGGACGCCCTGAGACTGGGCAATCGTTCGCCCGAGGGTTCCGCCAAAAGGTGGCGTCGGTTTCGGAATGGCCCGCTCGGTCACTAGTTGCGAAGTCCGTCGATTTCAAAGGCGGCCAATGTCGCCACGACGGCGCCCTGGTCACCACGGACCACCACCTCGCCCGAGGCGAGCAGGTCACTCAGTTTGGCCTTGTTGTTAAACAGGGCGTTCAAGTGAGCACGGGTCGTGACGAGTTCATTGGTCGCATCCTCGCCACTCGTGAGCGCGGCCACACAGTTGCGTACGTGAAGGCCGACCGTCTCGCCGTCAATCACGAAACGAATCTGACACGACACACCTTCGACCAGCGTCGGGTCCAGCAGGACGCGCATCGTTTGAATCAACAGGGGCGTTTCGATGTCGGCCAAACCGCGAGAGGTGAAACGGTGGCCGAAGAGTCGATCGAGGGGGGTCGAACCGTCGAGATGACGGGCTCGCGTAATGCACCAGTTACGGATATTGGCGGCCGAAGTGCGCTCGCCGATGGTACGCAAACACGTCGCCAACAAGTTGCGATTGTCTTGCGTTGCCCCTTCACTGCGAACCAACCAGGTCGCCAGCTCCGTCGCCCAGCGCGGATCGTTCTGTTCCAGGGCTTCGGTGGCCTGGCGGGTCACGGCATCACGGCCACCGAATCCGGCAATGAGTCGGCCGTATCGTTCGGTCGGCTCCACGGGGAAGAGCTTGGCTTCGTCGCCGTCGAACCAACCGCGGATTCCGCCGTGGATCTGACGGACGTGGTGTTCGGCTACGCCGTAGCGCTCCGAGGTGAGGTAGTCCACGTTGTAGAGCTCAGGGAGTTTGATGGTTGCGGCCAACTGGTCCGTGCTCCAACCCTTATTGATACCCCGCACCGTTTGGTCCCAGAGAAATTGCAACGAGTCGCGATAGCGCTGCACCTTGGTCTTAATGTTTCCCCCACCGCTCAAGCTCGGTCCGTGGGTGGCCACGAGGTGCTCGGGCTCAAAGCCCAAGAGTTGATCTATGCCTCGAATCAAGATTTGCGGATCGCGATACTCCTCGCCACGAATGGCGAAGATGTTAAACAGCGTCGGCCACACAAGGTTGTGGACACAGGTCCCGAGTTCGGGGAACCAGAGCGTCATGGAGTCATCAGCATCGCTCGGGGCGTGAAAGGCCTCCACGCGAAGCCCGGCGATCGTGGTCGTCGAGCCGTCGGCCAGGGTGGTGGTGACGGGGATGTGTCCGGGAGTAAAGGGTGCGTGAGCGGGGTTGCGATAGTAGAAGCCCAGGCCAATATTGACAGTGGCGTCGGGACCCTCGAGAGGCATCATCATGGCGAACTGCTCTACGAGACCTCGGACGTAGGCCGGTGAGATTTCCGAGGAGGTGCGAGATCGGTTGAAGGCAATCTTCTCGTGACCGTAAATAGGGAGAGGATTTACGTGGTTGGCTTCTTCCAATATCGCCCGGGTGCCGTCGATGTAGTGAAAGTGCGTGTAGATGACCGCGGCGATAGGTCGGGGGGTATGGATTCGCAGTTCGTGCAACGCGGCGCGCATCTCTTCGATGGACTCGCCCGAGTCGATGGCGATGATGCCACCCGGCCCCTCAATAAAGGTCTGATTCGAGAGGCCGTTCCCGACGAAGGTCCAGACGCCTGGTCGAACCGCCTCGAAGTTCTTTTTGATGACGTCGTTCTGCGCGGTGTGCTCGCGGTGCGTGCGGGCCCCACTCGGCAACGTCACGGTGTTCTGTGGATTTGCGTCGATATTCATCCGGAGCCCCCTCGGTACCGGACAATGTTCGCATACTTCGCGAAGAGGTGAAGAATTCCCTAGGCGCCGTATTTGGTGTGCAGGGAGTGCATCACGGCGTCAAACTCACGCATGGTGCGGTCCAAGATGGTGGCCACTGGTTCGACGGCAGTGATTCGACCCATGACTTGGCCGCCGAGGGCGATGGAGGCCTCTAAATCACCCCCGAAGTAGAGATCCTTCACAGCCCCAAACTCCATCATGGAGACGGAGTCTTCGTGTTCGAGGCGGGTGGTGCGCTCGGTGCGCAGTGCGCGAAGGGCTGGGCGCGAGAAACGGTTGAGAAAGACGGTGTCGGTCTCGGCTCCTTCCACGATGGCGTTCTTCCAGTTCTGGTGAACGGGCGACTCAGCGGCCGCCACCATGCGGGTGCCCATCTGGACCCCCTCGGCACCGAGGGCGAAGGCGGCGGCCATCGACGCCCCGTCGGTGATGCCCCCAGCGGCGATGACCGGAACGTCGACGCGAGAACAGACGAGTGGGAGCAGGACCATGGTGGAGACGTCGCGAGGATTCTTAAAGCCACCGCCCTCCCCACCTTCGACCACGAGGCCGTCGACACCAGCGTCCACGGCCTTGAGGGCGGCGCTCAACGTGGGGACAACGTGAAAGACCACGAGCCCGGCTTCTTTGAGTGCCGAGGTGTACTTGGTGGGGTCACCGGCCGAAGTGGTTACGAACTTCACGTTGTTCGCAACGACAAACTCCACGATGTTGGGGTCCCGCACGAAGGCCTGGGCGATGTTGACGCCGAAGGGCTTATCGGTGAGCTCGCGCATGAGTTCGATCTCACGCTTGACGTTGTCAAGCTCGCCTGAGGAAGTTTCAATGATGCCGAGCCCACCGGCGTTGGAAACGGCACTGGCGAGTGCGCTGCGCGCAATCCAGCCCATGGGAGCCTGCAGGATTGGCTTTTCGATTCCCAGAAGTTCGGTGATGCGATTATGGATAGCCATGGTTGCCCTTCCTTGTTAGTAGCGAATCTTATTCCGAGCACCGATGGAGTGAGAGAACTACCGTTGGTCCGTGCATCGCTCTAAGTCGGCCCTGGCGTTCTTGGCCGTAATTTTCTTGATCAAAGTTGGCTACGTCATTCACCAACGTCAAAAGTCACCGGCGCCTAGTAATTCAACGTCCACGAGCATTACTGTTCCGCCCTCGAGCACCTCGACGTCACTGTTTACAACGACGACCATTCCATCCGGCGTCATGGCCACGGCCGTGCTCACGTTGCCGACGCAGTCGGGCCCCCTCGACGGCAAGACCGTCGTTATTGATCCGGGCCACAATGGGGCCAACTGGATGAACCCTTCAATTATTAACCAGCTCGTTCCGGACGGTCGGGGTCAAAAGGCCTGTGACACCACGGGGACAGCGACAAACAGTGGTTACGCCGAAGCCACGTTCACCTTCACGCTGGCCCAGCGTGTCCGAGAGATCTTGCTGGCCAGTGGAGCCAGTGTCGAAATGACGCGGGGTAACAATGCTTCGGTCGGACCGTGCGTGAACACCCGAGCGAAGATCGGTAATGACGCTCATGGTGACGTGGCTCTCTCCCTCCACGGGGACGGCGGATCGAGTTCCGGTCACGGCTTTGCCGTCTTGATCCCAGTATCGAGTTCCACCAACAGTGCAGTCGTCACCTCATCGCGACAATTCGGACAGACGTTGGTGAGCTCGTTTCAGTCGGTCATGCCCGTCAGTGACTATCTCGGGTCGCAGGGGATTCAGCCTCGCAGCGATTTGGCCGGTCTTAATCTCACCACAATCCCCAAAGTCCTTATTGAGTGTGGCAACATGCGTAACAGCAGTGACGCTCGGTTGATGCAGGACGGCGCGTGGCAAGAACGTGCCGCTCAACAAATTGCCCAAGCGATCACGACATTTCTTGTTGGGGGGTAGATGTGGGACGTGTAGCTCGTGGTCTTGTCGCACTCGTCCTCGTCATACTCAGCCTCGTCATGGTGGAGCGCACTCCCGCGGCCCAAGCGGCGACCCCGGCTCCCTCGCGCTGTCTCTTGCGTCCAGCACTCCAGTTGGCGCCGACCGATCCACCCTCTGCGCCGGCCCAACCCAATCACTGCACGATTTTGGCGATTGGTGACTCGGTGGGGCTCGACTTAGGCATTGGCCTCACGCACGAGTTTGCTAACCAAAAGGCAGTCGCGCTGATATCTCGAGGAGTCGTTTCCACGGGGCTGGTGCACGACTCTTTTTATAACTGGCCCGTTCACCTCACGGACTACTTGAGTCGCTGGCATCCCGATGTGGTGGTGGTCTGTGTCGGTGCGAATGATCACTCATCGATTTATGCCAACGGTCGTTCCGCGCCACTACTCACGTTGCCGTGGCAGGCCGCCTATCAAGCTCGTATCCGGCAGATCGCCAACATTGTTCAACGTTCCGGCGCGCAAATTGTGTGGGTCGGGGTGCCTGTCTCCAGCACCGGTGGATACCGTCAAGCGATGAAGGCAATGAACTCGATTTACAAGGGTGTCATGGCCAGCGTTCCTGGCGGGTTTTACATCGATACCTGGAGTGTCTTCGCCTCGTCCACGGGAGCGGTGCGACCTACCGCGAAAGTGAATAATCAACCCATGCAGGTTCGAAGTTTGGACCTGATTCACTACACCCCTGTGGGCTGTGATGTTTTTGCGACCTACGTCATCCGCGCTATCGCGACGAAATACAACGTGGCGCTTCGTCCCTCGACGCCGGCCTTTATTACCGGGTAGGCCGACGCCATCGAGCTTGGCGTACGGTGGATATAGCGATGACCGAGGAGACGCTATGAGCTTGACCCCAGCACTCTTCGTGGGACATGGCAGTCCGATGAATACGTTGGAGACAAATCGTTTCACCACGGCGTGGAGCGAGATGGCCGTCTCCTTCCCCCGGCCTCGGGCCATCGTGGCGATTTCGGCCCACTGGTATATCGAGACGACGGCCGTCACGTCGATGGCACACCCTCGAGTCATTCACGATTTCTCCGGCTTTCCTCAGGAGCTCTTTGCCTTTGACTACCCGGTCGCTGGCTCACCGGATCTCGCTCGACAGTTGGCCGATCTGGTCCAACCCGATCTGGTGGCGCTGGATGATTCATCGTGGGGGATTGATCACGGCACGTGGTCGGTCTTGGCCCACATGTACCCACGGGCCGATGTGCCGGTGGTCCAGTTGGCAATCGACGCCACGCGACCTCTCGAATATCACTTGGAGCTCGGCGCGAAGTTAGCTCCCCTCATGAGTGAGGGTGTACTGATTCTCGCTAGCGGGAATGTCGTTCACAATCTTCGACAGGTTGCCTGGGATGGCGAGGGTCGCGGCTATGACTGGGCGCAACGTTTCGACGATGACGCTCACCAGCTCATGAGTAACGAGCCCGCCAATCTGGGGGAGTTACGAGCGAGCCCCGACTACGACCTAGCGGTACCCACCCCGGACCATTTTTTGCCCTTGGCCTACGTCGCGGGTCTCGCGGCAGCCACTGATTCGTCAGTTTCGACCTTCGCCCGAGGCTGCACCATGGGATCGCTCTCTATGACGAGTTATCGGGTAGATGCGAACGCGCCCCACGCTGGGTAGTCTCTCGACAACAAGCGAGGTTTCGATATGACTCTTTCTCCCACAACCTGCACCACTCCTGACGGTCGTCTGATTGAATTCGCCACTATTGGTAATCCCTCCAATCCCACCGTGGTGTATCACCACGGCACTCCAGGATCGGTTTTTCTCCTGGAGGGCTTTGCTGAGCAGGCCGAGAAGTTCGGACTCTTTGTTGTTGGCATGTCTCGTGCCGGGTACGGCAAGTCCACGGCACACACCGGACGTTCAGTTTCTGACGTCGTGGCCGACGTGCAGACTGTTCTCTCACACCTGGAACGAACGAACTACGTCACCGTCGGCTGGTCCGGTGGCGGTCCCCACGCACTCGCGTGCGCCGCGCTTGATCCCAACTGCCTGCTCGCCGTCTCGCTCGCCGGTGTCGCCCCAGTGGTGGACGACTTTGATTGGACCGAAGGCATGGGTCCGGAGAACATTGAAGAGTTCGCCTTGGCCATGGAAGGTGGGCCGGCTTACGACGAAGCCATGCAGCACGCCACCGACGCATTTTGCGCCGCTACGGCCGACAATGTCATTGAACTCTTCGGCGGCCTCTTGTCAGAGATTGACAAAGAGTTGATGGCTCCGCTGGCATCTCGTGAGCTCATCGCGAGCGCTCTGGCCTACGGCCTTTCGGGAGGACCGAGCGGCTTTCGTGACGACGATCAAGCCTTTATCCATGACTGGGGCTTCAGCCTGGACGCCATCAGTACTCCGGTCACAATATTTTTTGGAGACCACGACTTGATGGTCCCACCGCGTCACGGCCACTACCTGGCGGCGACCATTCCGTCGGCCCAAAGCCGTCACCTCGCCGAGGAAGGACACGTCTCCTTAGTCCTCAACCACGGTGACGAAATCTTCACCGTCATCGCGGGAGCCTTCGCCTAAGTCATCATCGTTGCGAGCCGTGGGTAGCCTTAGTACCTCTTGGCCATTCTTCTTGATCTTCAACGTGTCTCATTCGAGGGCTCCGACCGGACCTTGCTGCGCGACCTCGGACTCACAATTTCAACCGGTGACCGAATCGGTGTTGTTGGCATCAACGGGGCCGGTAAGTCGACCCTCCTACGAATTGTGGCCGGCGACCTAGCCCCCGACGGCGGCAACATCACGCGAGGCCGTGGCGTCACGGTCGGGTTCTTAGAACAAATTCCCCACCTACCCGAAGGCACGGTCCGCGAGGCGCTCGGAAGTGGTTGGGAAATTGATGCCGCTCTCGATCGTTTGGGCATGCTGCAAGCCGTCGATACCCAGATCAATGCCCTCTCGGGCGGCCAACTCAAGCGCGTGGCCCTGGCCCGCGTCTTTGCCAATCCCGATGATGTTCTGATCCTCGACGAACCAACGAACCATCTCGACCTCGGAGCTATTGAGTGGCTCGAGCAACAGATCAAGGCCTTCAAGGGCGCCATCGTGCTCGTCAGTCACGACCGCTTCTTGCTCGATCAGGTGACGACCCGCATGCTGGAGATTGATCGCGGTCACACCTACACCCACGCCGGTGGATACTCGAAGTTGCTCGAGACCCAGGCCGAACGCGAAGAGCAGGCCGCCTCGGCCGAACAGACTCGTAAGAACTTGGCTCGCCGCGAATTGGCGTGGCTCCGACGAGGCGTAAAAGCGCGAGCGACGAAACCCCAAGCCCGCATTGACGCCGCCCAGCGCCTGTTGCAGGCCACGCCCGAAGCGGCCGCCCGAAGCGGCACGTTGGACTTGGCCGCCGATATGCCGCGACTGGGCAACACCGTTATCAAGGCCCACAACGTTCACTTCTCCTACAACGCTGAGCGTGAAATTATTCGCGACGTCACACTGGAACTCGGTCCCGGTGATCGCATCGGCATCGTCGGTCCCAACGGGGCGGGCAAGTCGACCTTTGTCAATCTCCTGGCGCAGAAGACTGAGCCGACCATGGGCACCATGAAGCACGGCCCCACCGTCGTTCTGGCCTACTTCGACCAGCACGGTGAGGACTTCGATGGTTCCAAGTCAGTCCAGGAGCTCGTCGCCGGTCCGCGAGGGATTCCCGGATCACCGGCCGACGTCGCGCTCATGAAGCGGTTTTGGTTTACGGGATCGTTGCCCCAGTCCAAGGCGATTGAACTCTCCGGTGGTGAACGTCGTCGACTGCAGTTGCTCTTGGCGATGTCGAAGCGTCCCAACGTGCTGATCTTGGACGAACCGACTAATGACTTGGACCTCGAAACAATTCGTCTCATTGAAGAGTTTCTTTCCGAATGGCCGGGCACCTTGATAGTTGTCTCGCACGACCGGGCCTTCCTCAGCCAAACAACTGATCGCCTCTTAGAGGTGCACCTCGACGGTTCAATCGCCGACGTGCCGGGTGGGATTGACGCGTGGATTGCCCGGGCCGCGGGTGTCATTGACTCGCCCGTGGCCGCGACCACCAGTGCTACTCCGACCGATTCGGCTTCAAAGAACAAGCTGCTGCGAGAAGCCGGCAAGGTCGTCGAACGGGTCGAACGACAAGTGGCCAAGCTGGCAGAAAAGATTGCCGCAACGCCAGACTATGAAGAGGCCGGTCGACTTACCAAGGACTTGAACGCGCTGCGCCAAGAGTTACAAGAGGCCGAAGAGCGCTGGTTGGCCATAAGTGAGTCCTAAGCCCTAGCGTTACTGATAAGAGTTCCAGCACCCCCCATCGTGCTGGTTGAAAGAGTGAATGCCCATGAGTACTTCTGGAACCTTGCCTACTGACCTTGATGTTCTCGTCGTCGGGGCCGGACTGTCCGGCGTTAACGCGGCCTACCACTTGGCTCATTCACCACTCGCTCCAAGGTTTGCCGTTGTTGACACCCACGAGTCATTCGGTGGCACGTGGCTGATTCACAAGTACCCCGGCGTGCGCACCGACACCGAGGCCTACACGTTGGGCTTCTCCTTTAAGCCCTGGGTTGGTGCCCCGTACGCTGACGCCTCGGCCATCCAGCAGTACATCGGCGAAACGATTGACGAGTTCCAGCTCGCCGACAACTTCTTCTTTGGCCGCCAGATCACTGATGCCAGTTGGGACCAAGCTGCCGCACGTTGGACCGTTCGTGGGAAGCACGGTACCGAAGAGTTTTCCCTGACGACCAAGTTTCTCTGGATGTGTCACGGCTACTACCGACACGAAGAGGGCTACACCCCCGAGTGGCCGGGCTTTGCATCGTTCAAGGGACAAGTCATCCACCCTCAGAACTGGCCGACCGACATTGAGCTGGCCGGTAAGCGGGTCGTCGTTATTGGTTCTGGTGCCACCATGGCGACGCTGGTGCCGAATATTGCCGACGAGAGTGCCCACGTCACGGTGTTACAGCGCTCACCGACCTACTTCTTTCAGAGTCCCAACGTCGAGCCTCTGGCCGACCAGCTACGTCAGTACGACACGCCGGAGGAGTGGATCCACGAGATTGTCCGTCGCAAGTCCGTGGCGGAAATGCAGTCACTAGTCCAGATCCAGCAGCTCCACCCCGATATCTCTAAGTCCACGCTGATCTCGATGGTGGCCAAGCAACTACCCGAGGGCTACGACGTCGAGCGCCACTTCACGCCTCGCCACTTGCCCCAAGATCAGCGGGTCTGTCGCATTTTGAATGGTGATCTCTTCGCCAAGATCTCCGAGGGCAAAGTCTCCATGGTCACCGACGAGATTAAGACCTTCACAGCCGATGGAATCGAAACTCTTGACGGAGTATCCATTCCCGCGGACATCGTTATCACGGCGACGGGATTTAATCTCTCCGTGCTCGGCGACGTGAACTTCACTGTCGCCGGGGAAGACGTGAACTTCGCCAACTCAGTGACCTATCGCGGCATGCTCTTCACTAATCTGCCCAACCTGGCCTGGACCTTTGGAGCGCTGCGGTTGAGTTGGACCATGCGGGCCGACCTAGTGAGTCAGTACGTCTGCGGCCTTTTGGAACACATGAACTCCGTGGGTGCTTCTACGGTGGTGCCCGAGCTACGTTCCGTCGATGGTTCGATGGCGCTGCAGCCCTTTGTGGATCCCAAGCAGTTCAATCCCGGGTATCTCTTGCGGGCCGAGCATCTCATGCCCAAGGCCGGTGCGCACGCCCCGTGGCAGATGAGTATGGACTTTTGGGCCGAGCGCGAAGAGTTCGTCAACGAAACCTTTGACGACGGCTGTCTCCAATTTCGCCCGTAAATTCACCTCAATCTTGATAGAGGCAGGCCGGTCGCTGTCCTAGGGCTCCGATACCCTTGAGCACGATGAGCACCGTGTCACTTTTCCAAGGCGAAGGCCTACGCCCGCTCGCGGACAAGTTGCTTGAATCAATCGGCCAGGACTCGCCCCTCGAGAAGCGAACGATTGTGGTGCCGAGCCCCCAAGTGGGCCAGTGGCTCGAGCAGTATGTCGCCTCCAAATGGGGCGCCATTGCCAACTGGGACGTGCTGCTCGTTGACCCGTTTCTAGCCTCCGCCCTGTACGACGACCCCCACCACTTCGAGTCCTGGAGTGCCCTCTCTCTGACGGGCCAGATGCTGGCACACCGGGGTGAGGCGCCGCTCACCATTACGGCGGCGTCGACCCGAGCTCGTACTCTCCGCGAAGTACTGCTCTGGCGCCCCGATCGATTTGAGGACTATCTCTCGGGCGTCGACCAAGCAGTGGAGGCCAAGGTGGTCGCCACGCTGCGCGCCCAAGGACTCTTGACTCCGTGGGAGGCGCTGCACGCCACAGAGATGGCCGCGACCACGCAGTGCGTCATCTTTGGTATCCGCGAGTTGACGCACGGTGCACTCTTGCCTTCGGTCGTGCGTCGTGTGTCGGCGAGTGCTCCGGTCCAGGTGTATCTCACCTCGCCTTCAATCGACTCCCAGGCGCTCGCCCGTGAGTCCTCTCTCGTTGCGACGTGGGGTGCCAGCCAGCTGGCGCACTGGCAGTTGTGGCGAGATACCTGTCCCGAGGCTGACGTCACACGCTGTGCCGACGAACCCCGGGTTCTGCGTCAAGTGCTCAGTGGTGACACATCGGTATCAAGCGATCAGGTCGCTCAGGTGCTGCAACTACACGGGACCGTCGGTCCGGGTCGCCAGGTGGAAGTTGCTCGCGACGTCATTGCCCGACTCATCAACGAGCTCGATATTGCCCCCCACCAAGTGAGAGTCGTCACGACCGACCCCACGCAGTTTGCTCCACTGTTTGATGCCGAGTGGCGCCACCAGGGCAGTACGCGACAGTCCCTGCAGTTCGAAGTGGCCGACCCCAGTTTGGCGCGAGCCAGTTTCCGCCTTGAAGCCTTTGAGCGATTTCTGCGCACGATTGACTCGCACTACACCGTTAACGATTTCATTGCCCTCTTGAGCGAACCGGCCCTCCTCGTCGGGTTAGGTATCAGCCAGGCCAATGGTGAACGGCTCCGCGAGCAGGCTCTAGACGCCTTGAGTCTGGGGCTGGATGGCGAGAGTCGCGCCGGGCTTGAAATATTTAACGCCGGGGATGATTCGGGGACTTGGCGGCGATTTGCCGACCGGGGACTCTTGGCCTCAGTCTTTGAAGAGACCCGCTCGGTATCGGCCTCAATCGCCCCACTCGGTGTGGCCGAGGATCGCGAAACAATGGCCGCTGTTGCGGAACTGACCGACTTTCTGCTCGATGCGCAACACGAAGTTCTCGGAGTACGGCCGCTCGTTGACTGGGTGACTTGGTATCGCCACATTGCCGAACAGTTCATCGGTTCGGTTCCGGACGTCACGGACAATGGCCTCGAGAAAATCTTCGAACGACTAGGTCGTGTGGCCGAGACATCCAACCCCAGCCTCTCCTTTAGTGAGGCGCGTGACTTCGTAGAATCACTGGCCTCCTCACTAGGTGGTGGCCAGACTTTTGGTCGCGGGGGAGTCGTGGTGCAGGGAATCGATGGCCTCGCCGACGCCCCTTTCGCAGTCACGTGCATCCTCGGACTCGACGATGATCTGATCCCGTCGCCAATGTCACCCCCGGCCCACCTCGCTCCGGCTCAGCCCGGCGACCCCTCGCCTCGCGCTCGCTTTCGTAGCAGTCTCTTGGCGCAGCTTCTCTCGACCACGCATCGGGTGGTCCTGTTCACGACGGATCGTTCAGTTCGCGACAGCTCGCCCATTGGCCTCTCGGTTCCGTTGGCGGAACTAGATGGCGCGCTGCGACCGGTGCTCGGCCACCCGGGTATCGCAATGCGTCGCCATCCCCGTCACGGTTTCTCAATCAATATTGAGACTGAGAAAGTGATGGCTGATGTCGCACCGACGCTTTCCGAGTCAGACAGTTTTTCGTCCTCCGCCTTCTCGCTCGACGGAGCTCACGCCCAGCTCGCCACGTTGCTAGCGGCACGCGTCAATGTTGATGGCGACCTCGAATCCGATATCCCGGTCTCCGCGAAGAGCGAGAGTGCCCCACTCGAGATTGACCTCGTTGAACTGGAGCGATTCCTAAAGAATCCTCAAGGTACCTACGCGACCAAGTTCCTCGGCAACGCTCGAATCGCCGAGTCGCACGATGAGGCCGGTCGCACGCCGCGACGGGAACTCTCACCTCATCGTGAAGTACCTACTATCAAACGGCAATTGGTAACCGAAGGGCTGAGCCGGGGTTACGACGAAATGGAAGAGCACCGTGATGATCTGACGGGGCTCGTAGCGCCCGCCTTCCGTTTTGAAGTCGAGTCGAAAATCGACCGAACCCGCCTCGAGCATTTCGTACGCAATCATCGTGCCGACATTGAAGCGCTCGGCGTGGAGCCTTCCGTGCTTGCGCTGCCACCGGGTTTTTCTGTGGGTCAAGAGCCTCGAGAACTACTCCGTGGTGACGTGAGCGTCTACGAACTAGAAGACGAAGTCTTGATTGTTCGCACCACCACCAGCTCGAAGTTGGAATCGGCTTTCTTACCGGGTGTCCTGCACCTCAGCATCGCCACGCTCGCGACGTCAAAGCCCGTTCGTCTGGTGGTCGCTCGACTGGCTGATGTAGCTGAGGCCGAACACAATGCCTGGGTCACGCTCAAGTGGCCCGTGGATACGGCTGTAGAGAACGCCACGGTATTCATTCGAATGATTGCTCGGATATACGACAGTCAGTATGCGCATCCCCCAGTCTTTGTACGCCGAACATCGCTGCACGCCCTGACCGATAAGAAGGGCGCTCACGCGGGGAACTACAAGAAGCTGTTCGGTAGTAAGAGTGCCGAAGAGATGTGGGAAGGCGGCTTTGACGCCGGCGAAGGTGAGAGTCAGGACTCCATTAACCAACTACTACTGCCCTTTACGTACGACGAGCTCGGCGATCTCTACGGCCGCGCGTTTGGTCGCATTACCGATCAGCTCGTCGAGAATCTGGCGCCACTAATTATTTTGATCAACGACGGCAGTTCCACGTGGTCTCGAGGGGTGGAGGTTGACGATGAAGCCCTTTGATGTCGTACACAGCCCGTTACGTGTTGACGGTAGAGATGCCGTTCCGCACCCTCTCCTCATCGAGGCCAGTGCTGGCAGTGGTAAGACGTGGACGTTGGCCCACCTGGCCTCCCGCCTTCTTATTGAAGACGACATTGATCCCACCACCATGCTGGTTGTCACCTTCACTCGGGATGCGGCGCGAAATCTTCGGAGTCGCGTCCGGGACCAGCTGCGCAGTGTGGTGACGTTTCTTGAAAACCCCGAAGCGAATTGGGTCTCGTTTGAACGCAAAACCCGCGATGAACTCCAGGGTGTGGAGGAAGAAAAAATCGAGCTGGTGCTCTCAAACGACTGGCGTCAGGTCTACCGCCACCTCGATAGTCCCACCTGCACGGAGTGGTTGGCACGGGGCCTTCGCAAGCTCGGTGAACTCGACGGACTGCGGGCGCAGACCATTCACTCCTTTGCACAGGACTACTCCGACGCCCCGACCCGCCAAATCATGACGGGGGACCGTTTGAAGGCGCAGGCCTTTAATGAAGTGCTCGCGAGTGCGGTGCGAAAGTCTCCCGACCTCTACCTGCAGTTGAGCCAAATTTCCTTGGTTGAGCTCATCGAGAAATTGGCCTTTGACTACTACGACGCGGGCGGTCGTGGCTCCCACGTACCTCTGCCCCCCACGCTTCGTTTGGTACCCACCCAGGCCGACCTGGTGGATGACCCCCACCGAGACGTGGCTCTGTTTAGCCGCACAATTGTTGAGGACACGTCGCGTCGTTACGTCGAGCTCCTCGAAGCTGCCGGTCTCACCACGTTTGGTGACCTCTTGGTGGCGCTTCGCCGTCGCCTCGATGGACCACACGGCCGTGCTTTTAAGCAGGAGATGCGCCACAACTTCCGTGTGGTGATGATCGATGAATTCCAAGACACCGATCCCTTGCAGTGGTCAATCTTTGAAGATCTCTTCAAGGGCATCCCGGAAACTCGACTGGTCATGGTCGGTGACCCTAAGCAGGCCATCTACGCCTTGCGTTCGGGCAGTGTCGACACGTTCCTCGCCGTTCGCGATCAGTGCGAGCGCGATGGTGTGCCGATCTCGACATTGAACTTCAATCACCGCTCCACCGAAGGTGTGATCGACGCGGTGAACACGGTGTTCCTGGGAGCGTCATTCACCTACCCCGTGGCTAGCGCCACGTCATCGACCATCACCTTCGAGCCTGCGAGCGCCTGGCCCCAGTCAATGGAAAAGTCCACGAATCTCCTCGCCACGAGTGATCTCACCGCTTCGTTGCACGTCCGCGTGGGCAAGTATGAGGCGAATAGCGACACGACGGAGGCAGATGTCGTTCGTTACGTGCAACTGTTGCACGAACGAGGCGAGAAGTACTCCGATATTGCGGTGCTCTGCTACACCAATCGTCAGTGCCTGATGGTTCAGTCGCAGTTGCGTGCGAATCACATTCCGTCCGTCTCGTCCTCCGATGATGATGTATTCAAGAGCCCCGCGGCGCTGCACCTCCGCCTGCTGTTGGCGGCCCTGGCCGAACCGGAGCATGTGGCCTACACCGCCGCGTTGGCGATGACTTGGTTTCGAGAGATTGAGAACCTGCACGTGCAGGTCAATGAAGTCGTGAGTGACTTTGCCCGCTTTGGCGTCTCGGCCGTGGTCCGCTTTATTCGAAGCCAGCAGGTGATGGAGACGACGCTCGCGACTCGCGATGGGGAGCGCAATATCACCGACCTACTGCACTTGACCGAGGCCTTGGCCAGGGAGTGCCGTGACATTCGTGCGTTGCCACTGCTGCTGACGTGGCTCGATGCCGCTCGCGAGACGCAGTCCAGTGACGAGAAGGTGGAGGCGCGCCGACTGGAGACTGAATCGGACGCCGTGCAGATCATGACGATTCATAAGTCCAAGGGTCTCGAGTTCTCAACCGTCCTGTTGCCCTACATGTTGCGCCAGTTTCCAAACGTTGAACGCTCCACGAGAGAGTACGAACGACTGAACGGAATTATTCGCTGGGACGACCCCGGTTGCGTCACGATTGATGTGGCCTCTCTCATACCCTGGGGCCAGGTGGCTGAGCGCAAACTCCGTCGTCGCGCCGATCTGGCAGCTGAAACACGACGCATGATTTACGTCGCGATGACTCGCGCGGTGCGTCACATAGTGACGTGGGTTCTAGTGCCCACCTCGAGTGGCTTCTATAAGCCCGAAAGCCCTGAATGGGTACGCATGTTTACGCAACGTGACGGCGAGGGAGTTACTTCGTCGGTTGCTAATCACCCGTTCCCAGTTATTCTCTCTGATTTTGTTCAGAGCAGTT
>Ga0114960_10002137_pt1 | contig 15612 bp, 25 predicted proteins | sample C_130625_MF_Meta_FD_92637 | JGI IMG/M metagenome (GOLD analysis project Ga0114960, IMG submission 92637) | Freshwater microbial communities from Lake Croche, Canada to study carbon cycling - C_130625_MF_MetaG | ecosystem: Environmental > Aquatic > Freshwater > Lake | place: Lake Croche, Canada... | reverse complement strand
TAGGAAATCTGAATGCCACTATCTATTGTCAAGATGGAATCCAGCGAATTTGTAAGATTTGTCGGTCCATTAAAAAGAGTGTAAGATTTGAAACTGGAGATGTTGTCTTAATTAGTCTCAGAGACTGTGAGGTTCCAAAGGGTGATCTTGAAAAGGGTATCAGATCTAGCAGAGGTGATATCTTAGATAAGTATCATCCACAGCAATTTAATAGTCTGAAGGAGGAGGAAAATATTAATCCAAATATTTTCATACAATTTGATAAGATTAATGAGATTTCATTAAAGCTCGCAGAAGGAGATGTCGATGGAGCGGAAGCCTTAGCAGCCGAGGCCGATGAGGACATCTTCGATAGAGATGAATCTGACGAAGTTGATATCGATAAGATATGATACGCTTATATACTCTTATTTTTTTCAACTTGGAAATTATGGATTCAAATGATCAGGGACTCTTAGGTGGGGCTGTTCAAGGTGGTGTTATCTATGCCTCACCTGATTTCCCGGATATAGATTCACGTGTACCTATTACAGCATCCAATGTAGTCTCAAACTTAATTCTTTATCATGTTTCTGATGCTGCTGACAAACAAAGTCAACATAGAACCTGGAAACGAAAGATACGAGAGATCTTACAAAATCATCAGGAAAGAATCTTAGAATTTTTCATAAAACCACTTACAGACGATCATCCTCTTAAATACGCTCATACACTCCTTACAAAGTATGGAAAACAAGTAAATACAGATATCACAAGACAGACGCCGCATTTTTTCAAAGAATATATTGTTGATTCTCCGCAAACTGGAATTACAAATCTGAATCTGTATCTGAATGATTTATCTGAAAAGTATAAATCTGAGACACCAATTCAGAAATGGTTACTCATGAGCAGACATATGCTCGATTACATGAGAGATACTGGAGATGAACTCATACGACTTGATCAAAAGCTTCAAACAGAATGTCAAAGAGTCGATTCCGTGGTTGAGAAGGTCTCTCAACTTGTGGCGCTACCAGATCCACAAATTGAGGGGTTTAAGGAAATGATGAATCTCTATATAGAAAAACAATTTGAAACTCATCAGATAGAAGTCTTATATTGGGATTATATCTTTACTCTACAGAAATACTCAGCCTTAAGAGAAATTCTTATTCCTCAGCGTATCTCAAATCAGTCAGAGCCAATCTGCTGTATTTGTATGACTGAGCAAGTTGTCATGGCTCTAGGACCCTGTGGCCATACTTTCTGCACAAATTGTTCAAAGAGAACTCTTGTATGCCATATCTGTAGACAGCCGGTGACTACGAGGCTACGGATTTATTTTGGTTAGGATTTCGAGTAAACATTATATATGTGCCAGCGTATATTGTAATGAGGGATATAATAACTGTATAATGATAAGGAATCATCTTAAAAAGAAATCCAACAAAGAGCGTAAAAAATATAAGGAGGGCATCGGCTACAAGAATTTTGGCACCGTTTTCTTTTGCGTATAATTTAAATACATCAATCATTTTATTTTCTCCTTCTTTTACTTGTAATATTACAGCCAGGTAAAAGAACATGTCATGACATACTTGAAAGATCAATAAAATTATAAAAAAATAAATTATATTTTTAAGACCCAGGCTTGTATAAATTAAACGAGATACAGCAATACCAATCAATATACTGCTAATGTCTGAGATTAGAGCAAACATACCAAATTTATCATACCATAAATTCAAGGACTCTACATTAAAATAACGATTATTGCCTAGATATCGAGAACGAAAGATCACAATAATATCTACAAGCAGTGCAGCTGGAACTAAATAATACCAATCGCGCGTATCTAGACTATTCGATAACATCTACTATGAAATTTGATTAATTTAATAGTAATGTAAAAAATTACATGTCACTATTTAAATCAATCCTAGCCTTTAATCTATTTAATACCATTCCATGGACGGCAATCTTCTTGTTCACTCAGTATATTGGAATTCGTCTCTATTATATTAAGAAATCGGAGGAATGTTCTCGAATTCAAAATAGAGTAAAGGGATTTAGTCATATGACAGATGGAGAAAAGGGATGTGGATATGCCTTCGGATACTGGTATATTATATACATTGCCGTTGGAACAGATGAACCGTATGCCTATATCATATCGACGGAGTCTTCTTATAAAAAACTAACAGAGGATATTGATGATAAACAGCCCTCACTCTTTGATCAGGGATGGAAGCCGCCGCAGATCACGGAAAAAAGTCGTATTCATATATATGATCGCTGTGGATCATATGGAAATACATGGTTTAGGAAACGTGAGAGGGAAGCCAGAGATACAGCTCGTGGAAAACAAGATGAAGTTGTAAAGGCTATTGTTGAAGATTATATGAAACGTCGTCATACAGTGGTTCACATCCATGGCCCACCTGGAACAGGAAAATCAATGATAGGAATTCTAGTTACGAATGAATTTGCCTCGAGTTTCTGTAATACCTTAAAACCTTGGATGCCTGGAGATACTCTTAGTTGTCTTCTTAATGAGGTCGAACCAACACCACAGAAACCTCTTATTCTTGTCTTTGATGAATTTGATATGGTGATTGATAAGATTCACACAGGAATTACATGCCATAAAAATGTTCCAACGGCAGTTCCAGATAAGGCCGGATGGAATCACATGCTTGATTCTATTCAGAGGGGTATGTATCCAAATATAATTCTGATTTTAACGAGTAATAAGGGTCCAGAGTATATTCATTCTCTTGATCCTTCTTATATTCGTAAGGGGCGTGTCGATCTTAGCTTTGAAATGACAGAAGTTCTCATATAAAATTTGATACCTTTGAGTCCATATCTTTATCATGCAACAATGTCTCAATGAAGAGTTAAGCTTTTATTTTACAAACTATCCTATTAGTCTAACAATCTTTGTTCTAGGATCAACTGCTATACTCACAGTGTCTTTGCTTTGTAATCAGTCATTTCCATGTTCAACTGAATTAGTAAGTATCTTACTTTCAATTGGTGTATCCTTCTGTTTGATGATAGGAATCTTTATAATTCTCCCCGCAATATTACTCTTGATAATGAATCTTTTCTGGAAAAAGCCTAAAAAAATTATAAAGAATTCACCTCTTACAGTTATTCGTGTGATGTAACAGAATACTCACCACGTTTCAAGAATTTAGCACGAAGTAATCCAGCTCTTTCCTCATCTACCTTGTAAACCTCAATGGCCTTTTCTACAATTCTGGTTGCGAATGAGAACCACAGTGTTTCGATAAAACGTGTGCCTATTTCTAGGGGTGTCTGTGGCATACAAGTGATCTCATTAAAAGAATCTATCAATTTTTTACATAGCTTACGCTAAAACTGCTTAAATCGATCTCACTATCTATAAATAGATATGTCAGACAGCGATGATCAGCTAGAGTTTAAGAACCTACCCACTCTTCTTACGGAGTGGAAGAAGATCCAGGAGGAAAAGCAGGTTCTTCTCGAGGACAAGAAGAAGGTGAATGAGAGAATCCGTGAACAGGATAAGCGCGCGGAAGCGATGCAGCAGATGATTCTTTCCATCATGAAGAAGAACAGTATTGGTGCTCTTGATCTAAAGTCCTCGAATGCCAGAGCCTTGTATAAGAAGCGTGTCATTAAGTCGCCTCTTGGACAAAAGGAGCTCAAGAAGTATTTTGCGGAACATTTTAAGTCAGATCCAGAACAGGGAAAGAAGCTAGAAGCGTTTTTAGATAAGCAGCGTGATACGACGATTCGGGAGTCACTTGTCTACGAGAAAAATGAGGCCTAAGTAGAATGTCAAGTGTTCTAAAGGCTGGAATGCGCGCCGCAGTAGATGGTTTTACAAATCCCAGTGGAGCTGAATCTCACAGACAGGATCCAATTTATGCGGATGCCCTTGCCACCCTACTTGCGTTTTTTATTGCGGTTCTCCTCATATCTCTCGTTGGTCTATGGTTATGGAACTTCAGTGTAGTTCCATTATTTGAATTTGCCCGCCCGGCCAAGTCAGTCTTTCAGATCCTAGGACTGATGGTCTTTATTTCACTCGTTCATCCTTAATAAAATTGAAATACAAAATTCCCTAAAAACAGGCACCAAAATGATCAAATCCCGTCTTACGGTCTTTGATAATTTGCCGCTTGAGGTGATTCGAACCTTCATCTTGCCTCATTTGAACTATGAGGAACGAATTCATCTGAATCGTTGTCTTCCTGTTCAGGATCGCTTTTCTAGAAAGATGAGTCCATGCTCTATTACAAAGCACGACCAGAAGGTAGCAATCTCTATTGTTCGTATTCACCTAGAAGCATGTGATCAGTTCTCTGGTTCTAAGAAATACAAAAAGATGATTAGCATGTTTAAGGCATTACAGACTCCGAGGTGTTTTAGACTCATTGCCGAAAACCCTGGATTTCGTGAGATGACCGTCAGTAAGATGAATGAAATGGTGGATGAATTGACTCGCATAGAGATTCCAATGGAACTCAATCAGCGTCTCAAGCTTGCGTCTGAGATTAAGAAACTCAGAAAGAAGATTGAGGCAAATGGTCCCTATGGACCTAGGGTAACTTACGATGACGTTCCGCTTCTGAGCTTTCAGTAATATCCTTTATAAGGGCCAAGATCTTGAATGTCTTCAGGTGTGAATCCCTTGGGATCACGAGGAGACTCAAAGACTGGGTTTTCCTTTGTGACTACACAGGCATTTTTTGCTATAGAGAATACATCCATCCATAGTCCCGTAAAGTTATTCTTAAGCTGATCAGATTCACTTGGGGAAAGATTATAGGATGTACAGAGGCGACTGACTAAGGCGAGTCCACGTTCCTTCCATGTGCCAAAGCTAATATCTAGATCACGCATGGGGATTGACTTTGTGAAACAGCGACCAGCAATATCAGCTGGATTCTCACGATCATGGGTATTATTGTAGGGTAAGTAGAGCATCGCTTGAACAACCTGGGCCGTGCTCATAAGATCATGCTTAAGACAGCAGAGCTTTGATAGGATTAATTTAAGCTCCTTCAGATCAGCGGCCCCCTCTTCTGTTATCGACTGCTTAGTTGAAAATAGCTCTAAGATCGCTGTGGCATGGGAAGATTCCTGACCACAGGGGATCTCTGAGACACCTCTTGTAGGGCCCTGAAAGCCCTCATGACCGGAGGGAACTGTATTTTGTCTTGAGACAAGCGTATAGGCAATAAGGCCACAGGCGACCGCTATAAGAAGTGAGACCGCTATAAAAAAAGAGGAAGTCTTAAGTGTTGTGAAACCAGGTGACTCCATTCTGGTTATAACTTAGATCTTGTTCTTGTTGTAAGCCATATTCAGGAAGTTCAGTGCCATGTTCTTCTTGGTATCTGCCTTATCCATCATAAAGGTATCGATGCTGAAGCGATCCTCCTCCACTGTCAGCTTGAGCCAGTAGATCTTGACCACATTCTTCTGGCCGATGCGCACAGCGCGGCCGCGAGCCTGCTCCAGCAGAGAAGACGTCCACCAAGGGCTCACGAAGATGATACGGTCATAGTGCTGAAGATTCAGACCCGTGCCCCCCGCCTGGAGCTGAATCAGAAACACATCCTGCTTGAAATCAGAAGAAAGGTTCTTACTCGCCTGGATAGCCTCGTCACGCTCCTTCAGATTCATACCGCCGTGATACTGAAGAACAGAGCCCACAAAGGGATGGGACTCCAGAAACTTCTTGAGCATGTCCATCTCGTCATGGAACTGGCAGAAGATGATCCAGCGATGGGACTCCTTGGCCTCGAAGCTATCACGCAGCAGATGCGCGATCTCGTCGAACTTGCGGCTAGGGGTGTGGAACTCGGGTCCCGTCCAACCGAAGGCCTCCTTCTGGCGAGCCTTAATATAAACCTGGGGATTCACCGAGATCTGCCGAAGGCGAAGCAGCATGCTGAACTTGGCAAGCTGATAGGCTTGGCCGCTCAGAGCCTTAGCAGACCGCCACTGGCTCTCGATGTTGTTCAGGATACCCTCATAAACAAGCTCCTCTTCCTTCGTCGTAAAGGAGAGCATGCGAGTCTCGGTGATGGGCTCGGGGGGCATCGTCAGACCCGCAGGCGCCTCGCCCTCGTCAAGAGTCCGCGCCAGATAGACATGCGGAATGTAGTTGCGAAACGCCGGCGACCAGCTCGAGGTCTCCATCTTAAATCCGATAAATTTGAGGTAGGACACCACGTCGTCGAAGCTGTTCACGATCGGCGTAGCCGTAAGAGCCCACTTGTATTTCGCAGGAATTGCCAGGATCTTTGAACCCGTGACCGTCTTCGTATTGCGGATACGATGGGCCTCGTCGAGGATCAGACGGTCGAAAGTCTTGGACTTGAACATAGCCATGCCAGAGACCACCTTGTCGTAGTGTGCGAGACAGATCGTCTTTCCAAGAAGATGCTTCTTGCCCACCCGCTGCCACCCATCCTTCTCGGCGAGAAACAGATTCACCGAGCAAGCCTTTGCGGCATCCTCCCACTGCTTCCTTACGGCAAGAGGACAGATAATAAGTGTTGTCTCGCCGAGCCCATTTACGATAAGACCCAGAGCCTGGATCGTCTTGCCGAGCCCCATCTCGTCCCCGAGGATACCCCCGCGCACGACATAGTTTTCGTTCGGCACAGGAAAGCCAACCCCCTCCTGCTTGAGCATCCACTGGATACCCTCGATCTGGTGCTTTGCGTAGACCATCGAGGGAGAGACCTGCTTGAGCATTGTATCTTGCGTTGTATAAGTGTTTATACAGACAGCTACAAACGCCTTCAATTTTATAGCTTATAATTAGCTAAGAGATGATACGAGAGCTTGCCTTATTACTCTTGATCGTTATATCCCTACAGGTATTAATACGATTCACCTTATATGAAGGATTTACTACTATAAAAAGAGTAGATGACCGTAAAGAATGGGAACAACTTTCTGATGATCAGGTGCTTGAACTAATGGGAATTGGATTTATAGGGATATATTCTTCTTTTATTGTAGACGAAAAACAAGATCCTGATGCTAGGCAAATATCTAGCGAAATCGGAGCTATTTGTGTACCCATGCTAAATGGGGATAATAAGGTATATAATAATCAATCTGATATTGATGCTTTTAAGAATAAAATAAAAAATAAGGCGGCAGGAAACAAGCATATTTCATTAATATTAGATGTTATAGATTCTAATCGCAATGATATATTTAAATTTGGCAAGAGGTTTTATAAGGCTCAAGTAAATAAGGATGAAACGGCAGCGCAAGCGGTTATTGAAGATATAAAGGCTCTCGCAAAGAAGTGTGTATCTGAAATTAGAAGAAGAATGCCAAACTTTCCGTTTAATCCAGATATTAAAAAAGGAGCACCAGAGTTATTCGCAGAAACTCCAAAGCCTACCGCAACGGAATGTAAGAAGTATTTTAAATGCTCTTCAATCTATGCCGCATAGGCATGCCATAGTAAAAATTGACTAGCCGTTACCACCTTAGAACGGTAACAAGCTCTAAGGCGATATGGTGTTTCCTAGAGCCTTTCAATCTTACGTGCCAAGATCACATTGTGTGACCTCGCACGTTTACGGTGCCATCCTGGTGAACCGTTACAATGAGACTGTGGTGATCCGCGGTCGCCAGAGTGGAAAGTGGTCTTTTCCGAAGGGCCACGGTGTGTCAAAGGAAGCTCCTCTGGATGCCTGCCTTCGCGAGCTCAAGGAGGAGACTGGAATTGATCTGAAGGGGGTCAGCCCTGACGACGAGATCCGGTTTCGCTCAGGCACCTACTTTGTGTTCTTTGTCGGCGAGCGTCTTCCTCTTATCCCTGAAGACGTAAAGGAGGTTGTGGAGGCGATGTGGACTCCTCTGTATCGTCTCTGCTACCTTACGGGAAACAAGGATCTTACGAGTTTCTGTAAGTGCGTCAGCGTGTCGAGCATCCTGAGTAAGATGAGTGCGAAGGTCTTCTAAGATCTATCACTCCGGTTCTTAGCAACTGGTATCCTTTTTATTGTCTATCTGTAGATGTTCAGAGTTATAAATGTCTTACTTATTTTAACTCTGATTCAGTTCTGGTGGATTGCCATCTGGGGTCTTGCGTATATTGTTATAGACTATGTGGCAGGACCATCAAAAATGAAACAATCTTATATCTATGGATCGATGCTTATATTTACAGTGATTGTTCTTTTTATGAATCCTAAGATGATCGATCGATTTTGAATTGTTCAAGACCCTTTAGAGGAAGAATGGCCCAACCATCTGCCAGAAGTTCCTCGCGTGTCATCTTCTTGTGATCAACCTCGCGTTCCTTGAGTTTCTCCTGTTCAAGAAGTTCCTCTAGGCGTATCTTCTCCTTGATTATCTCGCTAAGATTCTCTCGCGTCGCAGTTGTTAGTTTTACTTGACAAAGAGATGGAAAATTCTGATCACTGAAATCAAGTGTCTCTGGAAGTTCAGGCTTTGCCCCAGGCTTAGTTACACGCTTATTAGGAGGCTTATACGCTGACATTCTAATATAATTATATGTGATTAAAATTAATCAATTTTTAATCACATAAAAAAACAGGATCTTTTTTGATCCAGGGATTTAATAATCCGTTTAGCCCGACTTCTTGGCGACCTTCACCGACTTCTTGGGCTTGGTCTCAGCAGCCACAACCGGCTCGGCGAGCGGCTTGAACTCGGGAGCCACGACGGCCTCGGTCGGCTCTGCCGTTGCCGGTGCGGCAGGTGCGGGAGCGGCAGGTGCGGGAGCCGCAGCCTCGGCCTTCTTCTTGGCCGCAGAGGCCTCGCGCCCAGCCTTCATCTTAGCCTTCTGCTCGTCGCTCATGGGCGCGCGCTTGGACTTCTCCTTCTCGACCACAGGCGCAGCCTCGCCCTCGTCTGCGCTCTCGTTAGGCGAGGACGCAGAGCCGTCCGAGGCCTCGCTGTGCTTCTCCTTCCAGTCTGCCTCGAACGCCTTATACTCCTCGGCGTGCTCCTTCTTGTATGCCGAGACGAAGACGAGGTGTGCGCCCTTCTGCTCGGGGTTCGCGGCCTTGAAGGCCGCGATCTCGTCCTTGTGCTTCTCGCAGATCATCTTCGTAAAGTCACCGTGGGGCGTAGCCTTGCCCTTGCGGTTCGACTCCTTGCGCGGCTTTCCGTTCTTGTTGACCTTCACCGAGGCGGCGGCAGGAAGGCCGCCACTCTCGAGGATGTGGTCGATCGTGTTGCGCATCTCCATGAGGCCAGAAACAAGAGAGGCGGACATCTTGGTGTGTGGTAGTAACTTTGAGGGGGTGCTGATAGAGTAGGGTGGTTGCCGATTCAATTTTTTCAATTTGTATTGAATCCGAAAAATCCCTTGATCCTTTTAAAGAGAGACTTTTTAAGAGGTGTATAGACAGTGACCGTAGACTCTGAGGGCTTAAGTTCCTGAATACTCTGAATTAGAGTAATTTTGATTCTTATTTGTGTTTGAATCTGTTTCTTAAGAGCCTTTAATTCTACAAGATCATCTGTTGTTACCTTAATTTTTTCATCAAGCTCTTGAATTCTTTCAAGAGTTCGATCAAGTAGTTTTTGCATCAGGATAACCTCAGACATACTTTCTAGAATAATCTTTATATTAAAGATTCAACGCATCTAGTAAAAAATAGGTCTTTCCTCAGCTAGCGTCGGGCGCCTCCCTTTAGCTTCTTCTCCGCAAGAGCTTCCACGATCCGCACGTGCTTTTGCGAGAACCCCCCGTTGCGATCGTGCTTCTCCTTGGCCTTGTCGGACTTCTTCACGCGCTTCACCTTAATCGAGTCCATCTTGATACATATCAAGATGTCATAGATGAAAATCAATTTTATTGAATCACAGGCTCATCATCTTTCCTAGAGTCAATCTGACCTGATGAGAGTATTTTTCCAGCATATGACCCCCTAGTTCCATCTGGATTTATTGTCCAGAGATCACCTTCTTTTTCCCAGATAATTATCTTACGCCCAGCTCTAAAATATTTAATATTCTCATGTTCAAAATGAAGCATATCATATTCAAGTGGTTCTCTAATTAACTTACCACCAAAACATTCTCTTATACGATCTTGAATATAATGAAGAATCATAGTAAAAAATACTTTAAGAGAATATCTCAATTTTTACATGCTACTCTCATCTTCAGAACTATCAACACAAGGTGGTTGAATAACAGCAGCCCAGTGCTTTATTTTTTCATCAAGGCTCATAATAGTTTCCTCAAGCTGAGAAGCCCTTATCCAAACAGAGATATCTACATTAGCCCTAACCCTTAGCTTAAGATCTATCAGCTCCTGCCTCTTCATCTCAAGCTTCAGGCGTTCGATCATTTCGTCTGTAATTCCGTTAAACTTCTCAAGCCTCAATTCTAGGACAAGCTTCTCCTTCAGTGCGTGATCTCGCTGTTGCTCAGAACGCATGGCCTTGTTCTTCCAGAAGCGAATTTCGTAGCCCATTAGCATGATCTCGTTTTCGGCCTGCTCGATCGTGACTTGTTCGGTTGCCATCTTATTTATTTTCATTAAATAAATAAGGTCAATTTTATATTGGGATTAAGCGTAACCTAGTCTCGCATGCTCTTCCTCAATCTCTCCGAGTCGGAAGTAGTCCTGTAGTTCCTCATTAAGATCCTCATGTGTCCGCATTTCACGAACCCAGACTCCCTCCTCAGACTCGTTTGACACAAATCCAACAGGATCATCATAGCTTCCAAGATCCATCGCCTCATTCATCCTTACAAGTGCCGTGCCAGAAGAGTTCCAACCGGTCTTTCCCTGCCAACCAGAATGATGAAAGACACCTGGGTGAATGGAGATCTGAAGATCAGAAGAGAATCCTGCGTGGAAACAGTTCTCTTCAGAGTATGTCTTATAGTCCCAGTCAAAGGTCTCGCTCCATTCATCCCCATGTTCATTGATCATATCAAGACAGAAACAATAGGCGTCATGAGGAGAATGGAACTCAACTAGAAGATCACACGCGTTAGCACGGTGAATCCAGACAGTCAGCACAATATACATTTCTCAGGTGATACCTCATTACGGACTCATTAAACACCTCAATTTTACTAATCCACGAAAAAAAGATAACCCTGCGTGGGTTACCCGGATTCTGGACTCTTCAGTCACCCTTCTCCTTGGGCGAAGATGCGCTCGGCGTTACGCTAGAGCCGCCGGCAGCGAGCGCAGCCTCGGCCTTCTTCTTTGCCGCGGCGGCCTCGCGCCCAGCCTTCATCTTGGCCTTCTGCTCGTCGCTGAGCGGCGCACGCGCTGCCGAACCCTGCCACGTGCCCGCGCGCTGCTCGAGGATGGCCTTGATCAGCAGCTCCTTCGTGCTCGCGGCGCCAGGCGATGAGGTCTTGAGACCGCCGGGCTTACCCTGGAACGCGTGGTAGATGTCGCGCAGCTGCTGGCCGGTCAGGAGGTTCAGGTCCTCGGCGGCCGCGTCGCCCACGGCCGCGGCGAGCGCGGCCACGCTCGCGGCGTCGACAGCTGCCGGCGGATCGGCCTCCACGGGCTTCTTGGCCTCCCAGCTGGCCTTGAACGCCTCGAACTCGGCGGCGTGCTCCTTCTTGTAGGCCGAGACGAAGACGAGGTGCGCGCCCTTCTGGTCGGGGTTCGCGGCCTTGAAGGCTGCGATCGCGTCCTTCTGCTCCTCGCAGATCTTCTTGAGGAAGTCGCCGTGGACCGTGGGCACGCCCTTCTTCTTCGACTCGGGCTTGGCGGCGGCGCCACCGCCGCCGGCAGCGGGTGCCTCGTCATTCTCGGACTCGCCGACCGAGAAGAGGCCGTCGAGCGCCGCGCCGCCGAGTGCGGGCGGGTGGATGCCGGCGGCCGCGAGGTTCTCGAGGACGGCCTTGTTGGCCGTGACGAGCTTCTGCTGCGCCGGCTCGAGCTTGAAGGACTCGAGGACGGCCGCGCGGTCCGTGTCGTTCAGCGAGCGCAGGTTCGCGATGAGCATCTGGATGGCGGACATCTTATGCTCTCGATTGTCTTGGGGGGTGCTAGTAGAACAGGGGTATACTAAAATCAATTTTTTCAATTTAGTTACTGTGGCATTAAGAGCATAAAAAATAGGTCTTGATAAAGAGGCACTGACTGTCTTAAGCCAGAGACCAGGTAGGACGCTTTCCAACAAGAGTCTTATGAAGACTCTTCTTTGAAAGCATCGTATAGAGGCGAGAGTTAATCTCACCCTTCAGGATCTCTGGAAAGACGGGCCTGACTGCTACCAGGATCTCGCGCACGTCGAGTGACTGCCCGTGAAGAATCTCACAAATGGCGTCATCCAGGACGTCCTTGTCGGTGAGTGTCCGCTCAAGAGGCATGCTCTCCAGGATCTCACATGCCTTTCGCCCGAGCACAGAGATCAGGCTAGAGGCAAGCATGATCACCGTGCTCGCGATGAGAAGGTAGTTGTCGACGTTGCTCTGAACATACAGTGCCATGGCCATTTTGGGGTAATTTACCCACGTCATTGTATATCAAATCAATTTTTTTAAAAAAAATAGGGTAGTCCTTTTACCGTCTACGCGCTGGCATACATGGACTTGACGGCCTCGAGGGAGTTCACCTTGATCGAGCCCGTGCTCCAGCAGAAAGCGACCCCGAGGACGCCGTCCTTGTAGCAGATCTTGCGCCGCAGCGGCTGCGTCTCCGTGATGCCAAAGCCCTCCTTACCCACGATGTCCTTGGAATAGTCGAGCACGCTCCAGCCGCCATAGTGGAGGCCCTTCCAGATGCCGTTCGCGAGGCGCTCGCGGACCGCCTCGGGCTGGATGAAGGGGTTGCGCATCTTCGAGCGCGTCGACTCAGAGGGCGGGGCCGTGTTCTCGGGGTCGACCGTCCACGCCCCGCAGATCGCGTCCCAGGACTCCTTTGTCGCAGAGCACGGCCGCCAGGCGGACGTGAAGACGAGCTTGGGGACGATGCGCCCCGCGACGCGCGCGCTCACGCTGACGTCGGCAAAGCAGCCGAGCTCCTGGAGCGCGCGATTCGCGTCACCCGTCGAGAGCGGGACGGGGAAGGAGGGGTTCACCGTGCCGCCGACCTTGTTCTTGATCTGCCAGAGGATCAGGACGCCCGCCGTGCGCTTGTCGACCTTCTGCTTGATCCACGGGACCGTGAGGTAGGTCTCGTAGCCAATCTTACCCGCGGAGAGGAGGAAGGTGTTCTTGTGCCCGTAGACGCGGATGGGCTGGAAGCCGCCATACTTGCCCTCGTAGTGGTTGACGCGCTCCTGCGCCTGCGAGATGGTGCTGAACTGGAGCACGTTGCGGAAGTCGTGCGTGGCGAAGATGCGGTCGTGGCACGCCCACTCGGTCGAGCGCGACGAGGTCTGGTCGATGACGATGATCATCGGCTTGCCGCCCGCGCGGTCCTCCCAATACTGGCGCGAGGACCACTGGATCGTCTCCGTGCGGAAGTTCGGCGAGGCGAAGCCGACGTTGTCCGCCTTGTCGACCGTCACGCTCACCCCCTCGAGCTCGGGGAAGGACTTGATGTTCTGGAGAAACTGGTAGATGGCCTTGTTCTTCTTGCGCTCGTTCTGCTTGCCGCCGAGGTCCGAATACGAGAGGCGCAGGACGATGATATTGCGCGAGGGATCCGTCACGAGCTTCGAGCGGAGGTCGCTGAGGATCTGCTTGGCCTGCGGCGAGAGCACCATGAGGTCGCTGTAGAAGAAGGGCTTGGCGTCCGTGACGAGGTTCTCCTGGAGGAACTTCGCGGGGCCGCAGAACTTGGTAGAGGGCGCGGGCTCATACTTCACCACCTGACCCTCCTTGATCTCGTCGATCATCTCGAGGTAGTCGGCGTCCTCGACCTCGCCCGAGAAGAGCACCTCCTGCGGCGTCGCGCTGTAGAGGATGCTCGTGATCTTCTCGTGTGCGCGCACGAACTTCCAGACCTTGCTCAGCAGCTGCTTCTCGCCCGAGCCGTGGTCGCACTCGTCGAGGTGGATGACGATCTCCTTGCCGGCCGCGATCTGCGTGCTGAGCCAGAGGAGGCAGTCGTCGACCTTCTTGTTGTCGACGATCGAGAAGACCTTGAGGTTGTGCTTGGAGAGCTCCTCGCGCTGGTCGTTGTCGGCGACGCGGTGCCAGGCCGAGATGAAGACGTGGACGCGGTGGGGCACGGAGGAGCCGTCGCGCATGGCCGTGTATTCCACGATCTCGCGCTTCCCCGACTTGACGGGCGCGCGGATCACGATGCGGCGGCAGCCGTCCTCGTCGAGCAGGGGCAAGACCTTGTCGCGCACGAAGACGGTCAGCTCAGGGCGGTTCTTCTCGAACTCGGCGACGGACCAGGGCTTGCTCTGGAAAAGGGCGGCCATGATGTTCTTGCTTTGGTGGGGGGTAAAAAATAAGAGGGGGCTATAGCAAATTCAATTTTTTCCCATGTGAAATTTTACTTATAGAGTCCGCTCTGGCTGAACTTGATCCACCTCTCATTCAGGAAAACGAACAGATGCTCAGGTCCCTGCCACTCATTGGTCTGACCGTCTCGGTTCAATGAGGCCTTACAGGCCCCAGAAGAAGACTTCGCCACACCACCCTTATTCAGGTGGAAGAGTCCGTTCGTGAGAAGACCCCCTGAGCTCTGGATCTCATCCGCGGTGGGCGTGTGGTCAAGGGTCTTCTTGTGAGAGCAGTAGAAGGGGATCGACATCTTATGCCTTACATAAGGCAGGTGTAGCCATCAATTTTATAAATTTGAATGGATCCCTTATGAGATACTTGGTATCTCATTCAAAATGCCCTGTTCTATCTGCAAGCAGGAAGGCCACACGAAGACAAAGTGCCCAAAGCCCGCCGCCCTTGAGTCGACACCACGCACCATGGCTCTCTCCGATGAGATCAGAGAGAAGCTGGCCAAGCTCAGTTCGCTCTGCTCTGAGGTGGCGCGCGGGCTCGGTAAGGGTTACATTGAGGGTGTCTATCAACAGGCACTCTGCTCTGAGCTCCAGGAGGCTGGGATTCGCCACGTCATGGAGGAGACCATGCCGATCCTTTATAAGGGGCGACCTCTGGGTGGCACGCACTCCCAGCGTCTTGACGTCATGCTGCTGAATTACCTCCCCTTTATCTACGAGCTCAAGGCGGTTTCAAAGCCCATCTCCTCAGAGCACCACTGGCAGCTCGTGCGCTACATGACCTACAAGAGCCAGCCCTTCGGTGCGGTCGTCAATTTCAACCAGTCAGATAAGGGGTCTCTCGAGGTCCAGTTCATCGTGCTTCAGGGGACCCAGCACTTCCTCTACGATCCAGAGACACAGGAGGGGACTCCTCTGATTGACTACAGCATGCGACCGGTGGTTTCTGATGGCTGGGAGGAGGCGTGGGAGTAAAAAAAAGAAGATCGCGCTTACTGTCGCTGATCCCCCTCTTTTTTCTGGTTTTTCTTTTGCGCGGCGCTCCTACCTAATCCCCCATCTCGTTCAGTCAACGTATTTACCAGCCGTCCGTCTGCGGGCCGCGGCGCGGCGGGCGGCCCAGCGGCGACGGGCGCGGATCGCCCACGGCGCGGCCGCCGGCGGCGCCGCCGCCACCGTAGCGGCGCTCCTCGTGGCGCGGGCGCTCCTCGCGGCGCGGCGCGGCGCG
>Ga0114960_10002136_pt1 | contig 15619 bp, 10 predicted proteins | sample C_130625_MF_Meta_FD_92637 | JGI IMG/M metagenome (GOLD analysis project Ga0114960, IMG submission 92637) | Freshwater microbial communities from Lake Croche, Canada to study carbon cycling - C_130625_MF_MetaG | ecosystem: Environmental > Aquatic > Freshwater > Lake | place: Lake Croche, Canada... | reverse complement strand
TGCAGGGCCAGGTGCATGCGCAAGTTTGCGCGGACGCGCCGTTATTGAGCCCGTGTATTTTCGAGTTTGTGTATTTGGCCCGCCCCGACTCGGTGCTGGACGGCATTTCAGTCTACCAAGCCCGCCTGAATTTGGGTGAGACCTTGGCCAAGCGGGTCATCTCCACTGTGCCACCGAATGAGATTGATGTGGTGATTCCAATCCCTGAGTCCAGCCGCCCCAGCGCCACCCAGTTGGCGCACTTGTTGGGCTTGCCCTACCGCGAGGGCTTTGTGAAAAACCGCTATGTGGGCCGCACCTTCATCATGCCGGGTCAAGCCGTTCGCAAACGCTCGGTGCGACAAAAACTCAATGCCATCGTGAGCGAGTTCAAGGGCCGCAATGTTTTGCTCGTTGACGACTCGATCGTGCGGGGAACAACCAGCCGCGAGATTGTCCAAATGGCCCGTGACGCGGGTGCCCGCAAGGTCTACATGGCCAGTGCTGCGCCACCTGTGCGTTTCCCCAACGTCTATGGCATCGACATGCCCACCAGCGATGAATTGGTGGCTTACAACCGCACGGTTGAAGAAGTCCGGGCCATGATCGGCTGCGATGCTTTGATCTACCAAGATGTGGAGGGGATGAAAAGTGCAGTTCGCAGGGCTGCATCCGACCCCTCCAGCATCCAAGGCTTTGACGCTTCGTGCTTCGATGGTGTGTACGTCACGGGTGACATCACCGCCACAGACATTGCCCGCATGGGCGCGCAGCGCAGTGCGCAAGATGAAAATGACACCGATGGCTCGCGCCTGACCCTGCCCAACCCTGCAACCCTTTGAGCCCATGCCAGACACACAAAACCCATCCGTTTTGCACCGTGATACCCAATCGGTGCGAGCCGCCGTGGCGCGCAGCCAGTATGGCGAAAACTCTGAAGCCCTCTACCTCACCAGTGGCTATGTGCAGCCCGACGCCGCCACGGCTGCGCGCCGATTTGCCGGCGAAGAAGAGGGCTATACCTACGCCCGTTTGGGCAACCCCACGGTCAGCAGCATGGAGCAGCGCCTAGCGGCTTTGGAGGGCACCGAGGCCTGCATTGGCACCGCCTCCGGCATGGGCGCTATTTTGCTCATGTGCATGGGGTTGCTCAAAAGCGGCGACCATGTGATTTGCTCTCACTCGATGTTTGGCTCAACCATCAAGTTGATTGGTGGCGAGTTTGCCAAGTTTGGCGTTCAGTCCACCTTTGTTTCTCAAACCGATGTGAGCGAATGGCAGGCCACGGTCAAACCCAACACCCGATTGCTGTTTGCCGAAACGCCCACCAATCCGCTGACCGAGGTGTGCGATGTTGCTGCATTGGCCGATGTGGCGCATCGCGCAGGTGCCTTGTTCGCTGTGGACAATTGTTTTGCCACGCCGGTGTTTCAGCGCCCCGTGGAAATGGGGGCCGACCTGATTGTTCACTCGGGCACCAAATACCTGGATGGCCAAGGCCGCGTCATGGCGGGCGCCTTGTGTGGCACCAAGGCATTGGTCAATGATGTGTTTGGACCAGTGATGCGCAGTGCCGGCATGACCCTGGCCCCCTTTAACGCCTGGGTCATATTGAAGGGCATGGAAACCCTCAACATCCGCATGCACGCCCAGTCCGATCAAGCCCTGCGCTTGGCCCAGTGGCTGGAAGCCCATCCGGCCATTGAGCGGGTGCTCTACCCTGGTTTGCTCAGCCACCCCCAACACGCTTTGGCCATGGCCCAACAATCGGGCTCAGGTGGAGCGGTTTTGTCCTTTGTTGTCAAGGCGGCCGATCCTGAGCAAGCCCGTGCTCGGGCCTTTCATGTGATGGACAGCATGCAAACCCTGTCCTTGTCCACCAATTTGGGAGACGTCAAAACCCTGGTGGCCCATCCGGCCAGCACGTCACATGGTCGTTTGTCCGAATCCCAGCGGCAATCCGCCGGCATCGGCCAAGGCTTGGTGCGGGTGGCCGTGGGCTTGGAGCACATGGCCGACATCCAGGCCGATTTGGCCCGTGGCCTCGACAGTTTGTGACCTCACCCACGCGGGCCTCGGCGTGAGGCCCATGCGCGTTTTCATTTTTATGCAAAGACCTCTGACCCCATGACAACCCGCGTTCGCACCCGTTTTGCCCCATCGCCGACCGGTTTTATCCATTTGGGAAACATCCGCTCGGCGCTGTACCCATGGGCGTTTGCCCGCTCCAAGCACCACCCCCATGGCGGCGACTTTATTTTGCGCATCGAAGACACCGACTTGGACCGATCTACCCAGGCCGCTGTCGATGTGATCTTGGAAGGCATGGCTTGGTTGGGCTTGGACACCGATGAAGGCCCTTTTTACCAAATGCAGCGCATGGACCGCTACCGCGCTGTGTTGGCGCAAATGCAAACCGATGGGCTGGTTTACCCCTGTTACACCAGCGTGGCCGAGTTGGATGCGATGCGCGAGCGCCAAATGGCGCAAAAGCAAAAGCCCCGATACGACGGCACGTGGCGTCCCGAACCTGGCAAAACCCTGCCACCTGTGCCACAAGGTGTTCAACCGGTTCTGCGATTTCGCAACCCCACCGAAGGTGTGGTGGCCTGGGACGATAAAGTCAAAGGGCGCATTGAAATCAGCAATGCTGAGTTGGACGACTTGGTGATTGCCCGCCCCGATGGCACGCCCACTTACAATTTTTGTGTGGTGGTTGACGATATTGAAATGGACATTACCCACGTTATTCGCGGTGACGACCATGTCAACAACACACCGCGTCAAATCAACATTTTTCGCGCGCTCGGCGTGGAGCCACCGGTGTATGCCCATTTGCCCACGGTGCTCAATGAGGCCGGCGAAAAAATGAGCAAGCGCAACGGCGCCAAGCCTGTCACGCAGTACCGTGACGAGGGCTATTTGCCCGACGCCATGATCAACTACTTGGCCCGCTTGGGGTGGAGCCACGGGGACGATGAGATCTTCAGCCGCGAGCAGTTTTTGGATTGGTTCAACCTCGACCATTTGGGCAAAAGTGCCGCCCAATTTGACGAGGCCAAGCTGCGTTGGGTCAATGCCCAACACCTCAAAGCCATGGACCCTGAGCGCTTGGCTGAGCTCGTGCGCCCTCGGTTGGCGCAGCGGGGCATTGATCCTGACTCTCAACTGGCAGGGATATGCGCATTGTTCAAAGACCGTTGCGACACCACCGTGGCTCTGACCGATTGGGCTGCGGTCTTTTATGCCGAGGTGAATGTGGACGCTGAAGTCTTTCAGCCCATGCTCAACCCCGTGGTGTTCCAAGCCATCGTGGCTTTGGAGCAAGCCCTGACCCAATGCGAATGGACACCTGTGGTTGTGTCTGCACAGATCAAACACGTGCTCACACACGCAGGCATCAAAATGCCTCAATTGGCCATGCCGGTGCGGGTATTGTTGTGTGGCCAAGCGCAAACCCCCTCGCTGGATGCGGTGATGGCGTTGTTCACTCGCGAGCGTGTTTTGCAAAGGCTGCAGAGGGTTCACAATTTCGGGCTATAATTTCGCCTTTCGATACCACCGCGGGGGTATAGCTCAGCTGGGAGAGCGCTTGCATGGCATGCAAGAGGTCAGCGGTTCGATCCCGCTTACCTCCACCAGTTGTATCGATCAGTCCAGGTTTTGACCCTATCGTCTAGAGGCCTAGGACATCACCCTTTCACGGTGAGTACCGGGGTTCGAATCCCCGTAGGGTCGCCAAGTTGTCTTCACTTGGTTGCGTGCAACAGCGCAACGCGAGAAGCACCTACCAGGAGTGGTAGTTCAGTTGGTTAGAATACCGGCCTGTCACGCCGGGGGTCGCGGGTTCGAGCCCCGTCCACTCCGCCATTAAGTCAGTAAAAATGCGCCTTTGGGCGCGTTTTTATTGGTGGCCCAAGTCAATGCGGATGAGCCTATTGAAGGCCTGCAACGAAAGGCCCTGTTTCAGGGTTTTGTTGCGTCTTCGTTCAGTCACTGGGTCTTGCCGTGCGGGTGCTTTGAACAAAATCTAGTGACTTTCCCTTGCTTTCAAAAGCTTCGCTTGACGCGCCCTTGTCACAGTAATAAAAACGGCATCGATGCGTTGTCCTTGCCCTGTTCAGGGACACAAAATGCCTGTGTTCAGGCCTGTTTTGGGAATGAGTTTTTTGTTTTTTGTGACATCGGGGAAGCATTGACAGCCATTTGCTTGTCAGGTGCCCGAAGTTTTTGTTGGACTTTTAAAAGAACGAGCGGGCTGATGAACTATCCAATTTTCTCAATCTGGTTGCACACCGATGCTGGGCGTTTGCATTACTTGGGCATGCCACCATGACCAAAAGCATGCCGCAAACCCAAAGCTCGGGCATGGGGGACCAAGCCTGCTGGGCTGATGCCATGACACCCATGGTCGCCGGACTTCCTGCCAGCGCCCAAGGGGGCCTGAGTTGGTTGCTCAACACCCTGGAAAAAGAAGTTTTGCCCCGCCTGCTTTTGGCGCATGCCCACAGCGATGTCGGGCCTGATCGGCGACCCTCCGTCAGCGATAGCGATGTGCCCAACAGTGTGGTGGATCAGTTGGTGCAAATGGCCTTGACCAACGATACCGCCGATATGCTGGCTTATGTCCAAGCCATTCATGCCCAAGGCGTGGCCTTGGAGACGGTTTATTTGCATGTTCTCACACCCGTGGCGCGAAAACTGGGTGAGATGTGGGAAAAAGATGAGTGCAGCTTCACCGATGTCACCGTGGGCTTGTGGCGGATCAAACAGGTGATGCATGAACTCAGTCCCACCTTTCAAAGCGTGGCCCAAGAGCAGTCGCATGGGCGTGAAGTGATGCTGGTTCCCACCCCAGGCTCGGCCCACAACCTGGGCTTGTTCATGGTGTCCGAATTTTTCCGGCGCTCGGGCTGGCGCGTCAGCGGCGAGTTGTTGTCCCAATCCAGCGATATGTTGCACGTGGTGCGAAAGGACTGGATTGATTTGGTCGGCTTGTCGGTGGCCTACTCAGACCACTTAGAGGTGTTGACTGAGTTGATCAAAGCCTTGCGCTTGGCCTCGCGCAACCCAGCATTGCAAGTGATGGTGGGTGGCCCTTTGATGTTGGCGCACCCTGAATACGTGGCCACTGTGGGGGCCGACTTCATGGCCGTGGATGCCCAAGAAGCCGTGGCCCAGGCCGAAGCGCGGGTTCCCATGCGCAACCCGATTTAAGGCGATCCTGGGTTTGGGGACTTGGTGGGTGAACTGCCAAGCTTCTCCCTCATCATTTGTTTTTGGGCCAGACCCAGAATCCACTGGCCAAGGCGGTGCCTGCCAAGATGACACCACCACTGAGGACATGCAACGTGCTCAAGCTTTCGCCAAAGAGCGCGGCCCCGAGCAGGCTGGCAAACACAGGAATCAAATAGGTCACCGACATGGCTTTGGTGGCCCCAATTTGCATGTTCAGTTTGAAGTACAGGGCATAAGCTGCTGCGGTGCACACAATGCCCAGGGCTGCAATGCTGGCCCATGCGTGCCAGGGCGGCATTTGGGCTGGCCACAGCCACCAGGTGGGGAGTGCCAACAAGGTGGTGGCTCCCACCATGCTGCCGCAGGCTGTGGTCAGCGCAGACACCGAGCGCAAATGGCGTTGGGCAAAGCAGGCCGCCAAACCGTAAAAAAAAGTGGCCAACAGGCAGGCCAAGATGCCCCAGGTGGAGGCATGTTCGCTGACAGGGGCATTCGGATCGCGCCCCAAAGTCAAAACCGCTACGCCCAAAAAGCCAATCGCCAGGCCCAGCCAGCGGGCTGAGGTCGGGCGGTCTTTCAACCAAAGCCAAGCCAGCAAGCCACCAAACAAGGGCGTGCTGGCGTTCAAGATGGAGGCCACGCCGGTGCTCATTTCGTGCACGGCGAAACCCAGCAGTGCAAACGGAATGGCCGAGTTGATGCATCCCATCAAAAAGGTGCTGCGCCAGTGTCTTCGCATTTCGGTGAACAGGCCTTTGGCATAAATCACCGGAAGCAACACCAGCATGGCCACGCCCACCCTCAGGCAAGCCGTTGGGATGGGCCCGAAATATTCAGAGCCCCAGCGCATGAACACAAACGAAGAACCCCAGATCATGGACAGGAGAAAAAATGACGGCAGCCAACTGCGCAAGGGTGGTGTGTTCACAAGTGATCCATCATAGCGGTCACATTTGTGCGCTTCACGTCTCACCGCATTTGGGATGGATCCATGAGGTGCATCAGGCCTGCCTCTTACAATCGCCCCGATGAAAACAGACCCCCACGCTTTCAAAGCCTATGACATCCGAGGCCTGGTTCCCACCGCCTTGAACACAGAATTTGCCCTGGCCTTGGGACGGGCTTTTGGTCACCACGCTTTGGCCGCTGGTGAGACCACGGTGGCCGTGGGCTGTGATGGCCGCTGGAGTTCGCCCAGCCTGAGCGCGGCCTTGGTGCAAGGCTTGGTCGATGTGGGCGTGGCGGTGTTGGATGTGGGGATGGTCACCACCCCGATGTTGTACTTCGCCGCTCACACGCTTTGCCGCAGCGGCATCCAAGTCACGGGCAGCCATAACCCCAAGGATTACAACGGTTTCAAAATGGTATTGGCTGGGCGCGCCATCTATGGCGAGGAGATCCAGGCTTTGCGCACCACCATGGCCAATGAAGGCTGGGTCTTGAAAGCGGGTGGCCAGGTGCGCTTGATGAACATGCTCAAACCCTACAGCGACCGCATCACAGGTGATGTGCGCTTGTCGCGGCCCATGAAAATCGTGATCGACAGTGGCAACGGCGTGGCCGGTGCGTCTGCGCCTGGTATTTTTCGCGCCTTGGGCTGCGAAGTCATAGAGCTGTTCAGCGAGGTCGATGGGCAGTTTCCCAACCACCACCCCGATCCCAGCAAGCCTGAAAACCTGCAAGATTTGATCGCCGCTTTGGCCCAAACCGGTGCTGAACTGGGCTTGGCCTTTGATGGCGATGGTGACCGCTTGGGCATTGTGACGCGCGATGGCCAAAATATTTACCCGGATCGGCAAATGCAGTTGTTTGCCCAGGACGTGCTTTCTCGCGTCCCCGGGGGCACCATCGTCTACGACGTGAAATGCTCGCAACGCCTGGCCCCAGCCATTCGCGCGGCCGGGGGCGAGCCGCTGATGTACCGCACGGGGCATTCGTTGATCAAGGCCAAGATGAAAGAAATCGATTCTCCCTTGGGTGGTGAGATGAGCGGCCACATCTTTTTCAAAGAGCGTTGGTTTGGCTTTGACGACGGCACCTATGCGGGTTGCCGATTGCTGGAGATCCTCAGCCGCGCACCTGACGCCAATGCCGTTTTGCTGGCCTTGCCCACCAGCCACTCCACCCCCGAGCTGAATGTGCCGTGTGCCGAAGGCGAACCCCACCGCGTGGCCCAGGCTTTGCTCGAAGCCGTGCTGGCGGGACGCCTGCCCGAGCACCCAGGGGTGGATGCGCCCAGTGTCTCGGGCATCGACGGCGTGCGGGTGGATTGGACCGACGGCTTTGGTTTGATCCGTGCATCCAACACCACCCCGGTGCTGGTGTTGCGTTTTGAAGGTCAAACACCGCCAACCCTGGCGCGCATCCAAGCGGACATGATGGCCTTGCTCAAAGCGGTCAAACCCGACGCGGCGGTGACGGAGTCCGCACATTGAGGGTGCTGGTTGTCAAGCTGTCTTCGCTGGGCGACGTGATCCAAACCCTGCCTGTATTGCACGACATCCAGGTTCGTCACCCGCAGGCCCAAATCGACTGGGTGGTGGAAGAGGCATTTGCCGATTTATTGCGCACCGTGACCGCCATCACGCGGGTGATTCCCATTGCCCAGCGGCGTTGGCGACATGCCCCCTGGTCGCAGGATGCGCGCCAAGGGTGGACGGCTTTTTGGGCCGACTTGCACAGGCATTCTTACGATGTGGTGATTGACTTTCAAGGCTTGATCAAATCGGCGCGGGTGGCGCGGGGCGCACAGTTGTCACCTGGGGGCTTTAGCATCACTTATGCCAATGCCAGCGATTGGTGCGCCTACGAGTGGCCCGTGCGCTACATGCTCAAGCGCTGTGTGCCCATGGAGAAAACCATTCATGCGGTGGCCCGCTATCGCAGTTTGGCTTCGCGCGCCTGGGGCCAAGACCCAGCGCCTGTGTTGACCCAGGCGCCCACATACCCATGGCCGCAGGTCAGTCCCAGCCAGCCGCGCTGCATTGTTTTGGCCCATGGCACCACCCGGGCCGATAACGCATGGCCCATGGCGGCTTGGCTTGCATTGGCGCAGCGCTTGGTCGCCCAGGGTTGGACCTTGGCCTTGCCCCAGGCCAATGACAGCGAGGCGCAATGGGCCGCCCAACTGAAATCCTCCCTTGGCGATGCTTGTGCGGTCTGGCCGCGCATGGGCTTGGCCGATGTGCGCCAATCCATGGCCGCGTGTGGGGGTGTCATTGGCGTCGATTCGGGGCTGGGCCATTTGGCCGTGGCCTTGGACTTGCCCAGCGTCATCATCTTCAGCCAAGCCCGGGTGGCGCGCGCAGGCCCCGTTGGGCGCGCCCACCAAATGGCAGTGGGGGGTGACACGGCACCCCAGCCCCAAGCGGTGTGGGCTGCGTGGCAAATTGTTTCTTCCTTGGAGCGATCGATGGTGGCCTCAGCCATGACAGGTGCCTCATCAACCCACGCAACGCCAGCCACCTTCCTGACCCAAGGACCCCTGCCGCCATGATGCGCTGGGTTTACAGCTGGCTGGTGCGGGCCCTGGTGCCGCTGCTGCGGCGCAAACTCGCCATGCGTGCGCGCCATGAGCCGGTTTACGGCCAATGGATCGACGAGCGCTTTGGCCGTTATCAAGGCGTTGCCGTGCCCGGTGCGCTGTGGGTCCATGCCGTGTCCCTGGGCGAAACCCGGGTGGCAGCGGTTCTCATCAGCGCCTTGCGCGTCCAACACCCAGGCTTGCGTTTGTTGCTCACCCACAGCACGGCCACGGGGCGTGTGCATGGACAAGGCTTGCTGCAACCGGGCGATGTGCAGGCTTGGTTGCCTTGGGACACCCCGGCGGGTGTGGATGCTTTTCTGCGCCACTTTCAACCGCGCACCGGGGTGTTGATGGAAACCGAGGTCTGGCCCAATCTGTCTGCCGCCTGCGCCCAAGCCGGCGTGCCTTTGTTGTTGGTCAATGCCCGCATGAACGCGCGTTCTCACCGTTTGGCCCTGCGCTGGTCAGGTTTGTCCCGGCCCGCCTATGCAGCATTGCGAGCCGTGTGGGCCCAAAGCGACACCGATGCACAGCGGTTGCGCGAGGTCGGTGCCCCCGTGCAGGGGGTGTTGGGCAACCTCAAATTCGACGCGCGGCCCGACACGCATTTTCTGGCACTGGGCAGGACTTGGCGAATGCGGCTGACGCGCCCCGTGGTGATGTTGGCCAGCGCTCGAGAGGGCGAGGAGGCCATGTTGCTGGATGCTTTGCAAGCCCAGCCTGATGCATGGGCCGCAGCGCATTGGCTGATCGTGCCGCGCCACCCGCAGCGCTTTGAAGCGGTGGCCGACTTGATCGATAGCCGGGGATGGCAGGTGCAGCGGCGCAGCGTGTGGGGGCAGGGGCCAGCCCAGGCCGTCGGTGGTGATTTAACAGGCATTGACGCCCCCAGCCTGTGGCTGGGCGACAGCATGGGCGAGATGGCGGCCTATGCGGCGCTGTCAGATGCAGCCTTGTTGGGGGGCAGTTTTGCCCCCACTGGCGGACAAAACCTCATTGAGCTGGCGGCTTGTGGTTGCCCGGTGGTGATGGGTCCGCACACCTATAACTTTGCCCAGGCGGCCCAATGGGCCCAGGCCTGCGGCGCTGCGCAACGGGTCCAGGATATGTCTGCCGCGATACCGGCGGCTGTGGCGTGGTTGGCCCAACCCATCCAGCGCGAGCTGGCGGTGAAGGCCGGCCTGTCCTTGGCGCAAACACACCTCGGGGCGGCGCAACGCACAGCCCAGGCACTGGCGCCGTGGCTGACTTAAGCCGGGTTATTTGGCCAACAGCTTGTTAACGATTTGCAAGTCGTCGGCCTTCAAACTGCCATTGGACTGGCGCAGTTTGAGGTTGCCCAACAACACGTCATAACGTGCTTTGGCCAGATCGCGCTTGGTTTGGTACAACTGGCTTTGAGAGTTCAGCACATCGATGTTGATGCGCACGCCCACGCTGTAGCCCAGTTTGTTGGCGTCCAAGGCCAATTGGCTGGAGTCTTCGGCGGCTTTCAAGGCATTCACCTGGCCCAAACCAGAGACCACACCAAAGTAGGCCGCTCGGGTGGCCTGCGCCACACCACGCTTGGCCACCTCCAGGTCGGCCTGGGCTTTGTCTTCCAACTTCAAGGTTTCTTTGATGCGGTTGTCACTGGAAAAGCCGGAAAAAATGGGCAGGGTGACCAACACGCCGATCGAGGAAATACCGATGTGTGAATTCTGAAAACCAACGAACGTTGAGCCACTTAAGCCGGAACCAGTCGTGGCCGTTCCATCCAAGTTTAAAGAGTAGGTGTAACTGGCTTGCAAATCCACCGTGGGTTTGTGCAAAGCCTTGGCTTTGTCCACCTCGAGCTTGGCCACCTCCCAGTCGAGCAGGGCTTTTTGAATGGCCGGGTGCACGCGTTCGGATTGGCTGACCCACTCATCCACGATGGCCGGCGCGGGGCTGGGCAAGTCGGTGATGTTGACCAAAGCTTTGGGTTCCACGTCTTTTTTGCCCACCAACATGTCCAGCGCCATGCGTTTGACGCGCAAATCGTTTTCGGCGGCGATTTCTTGGGCGATCACCAGGTCGTAGCGGGCTTGGGCTTCGCGGGTGTCGGTGATGGTGGCCGTGCCCACTGCAAAATTGCGCTTGGCCGACGCCAGTTGTTCATTGACGGCGATTTTTTGCGCCTTGACAAAGGTCAGGCTGTCTTGGCTGGCCAGCACGTCAAAGTAGGCTTGGCTCAAGCGCACCATCAGGTCTTGTTCGGCGACGGACAGCACAGCATAGGCTTGCTCGCGCTGGCGCTTGCCTTGCACATAGGCGGCCACATTGGCGGGTCGGTACAAGGCCTGGCTGGCGGTGATGCCGGCATTTTGGGTACCAAAAATACGGTCATATGAGAAGTTTGTGTTGTTTGGAAAAGTCGTGGCACCGATCAAAGGATCGGTGAGCGCTGTGATGTTGGAGCGCGAAACACTTGCTGTTGATGTGACGGTGGGCAATATGCCGGCAATGGCCTGGTCGGTTTTGGACAGCGTGGCGTCCATTTGGGCTTTGGCCGACTGGTAGGTCGCGTCGTAGCCGCGGGCGGCGTCATACAACTCAACCAGGCTTTGGGCTTGGGCCCAGCCGCTCAGGCCCATCAATACGGCGGCGTGAACGGGGAGGTGGCGAAACTTCATGGGTGTCCTTGGGAGGTTCAAATTAATCCGTTGGGAGCAGCGGACAAGCGGATGTGTGGGGCAAGGGTTAAAAATGAAAGGCACTGGGCTGGGCAAAGCCCGACAAAGGTGGTGCGAGAGTGTCCCACAGCACCTTTGTCTGCCACGACTGGGGGCCGACCCGGGTGAACAGAGTGGTTTGCATCACAGGCTCTTCGCCCACGATGGCGATCAAGCGCCCACCCATGGCGAGCTGGTCGAGCAAGCCTTGGGGCACTTGGCTGACCGAGCCACCCAGCACGATGGCGTCAAACGGGCCTTCGCTGGGCGCACCCATGGCACCGTCTTGGGCCCGCACCTGGGCGTTGTGGATGCCGGCCTGGGCCAAGTGGCGCTGTGCCGCTTGGGCCACATCGGCATGTATTTCAAAGCTCAGCACCTCTCGGGCGCGCAAGGCGAGCAAGGCGCACAGGTAGCCGCTGCCCGTGCCGATCTCCAGCACCGACTCGGTACCGGTCAGCACCAAATCGTTGACCAGCCGCGCATCGACCCGGGGGGGCAGCATGGTCTGGCCATGGGGCAGGGGGATTTCGGTATCGGCATAAGCCAATTCTTGACAATCAGGGGGCACAAAATATTCGCGCTGGAGTTGCATCAAGGCATTCAAAACGGCTTTGTCCAACACCTCCCAGGTGCGGATTTGCTGTTCCACCATGTTGAATCGGGCTTGTTCTTGGTTCATAGGGCATTCGGCGAGTATCAAATGATTTTAATCGCCGCCATGGTCAGTCACGCCGGCAGTGCGCGGGCTGCCCCAAGCCCTGCGCGCCCACTGGGCCAAGTCGTCCATGTAGCAATAAATCACCGGCACCACCACCAAGGTGAGCAACGAGGAGGTGATCACCCCGCCAATCACCGCTTGGCCCATGGGGGCGCGTTGTTCCGAGCCTTCGCTCAGGGCGAAGGCCAGCGGCACCATGCCAAAAATCATGGCCAAGGTGGTCATCATGATGGGGCGCAAGCGCACCCGGGCGGCCAGCAGCAAAGCCTCGGTGCGACCCAGCCCAGCTTGCATTTGGCCGTTGTCGCCCAGGTGGGGTTCGCGCGCTCGGATGGCAAAGTCGACCAACAAAATCGCATTTTTGGTCACCAGGCCCATGAGCATCACAAAGCCGATGGCTGAGAACATCGACAAAGTGGAGCGGAAAAACATCAGCGACAGCACCACCCCGATCAAGGTCAGGGGCAGCGAGCTCATCAAGGCCAGGGGCTGCAAAAAGCTCTTGAACTGGCTGGCCAAAATCATGTAGATGAAGATCACCGCCAAAGCCAGCGATGAAAGCGCATAAGAGAAAGACTCTTCCATGCTTTTGGTCGAGCCGCCAATTCGAAAGCGGTAACCCGGGGGCAAGGGGATGTCGGCCATCACACGCCGGATGTCTTTGGACACCTCGCCGCTGGAGCGCTGGTAGGTGTTGCCGCTGAAGGCCACTTCGCGCGAGAGGTCGCGGCGGTTGATTTGGTTCGGTCCGGTGGCTGTCACGACCTGGGCGACTTGGTTCAAGCGCGCACTGCGCTGGCTGCCGTCGGCCGCGTTGGGCAAAGAAAATGGCAGTCGCGCCAAGTCTTCGGGGGTGTTGCGGTGCGCGGGCGCCAGCCGCACGATGACGTCATAGGTCTGGTCATCCGGGGCACGCCAGTTGCCCACCGTGGTCCCGGCAATCAGGGTGCGCAATTGGGTCCCCAAGGTGGCCACACTCAGACCCAGGTCAGACGCAGCATCTTTGCGCACCACCACCTCAATGGTGGGCTTGTTGGGCTTGGTGCTGGAGTCGATGTCGACCAAGCCGGGCACGGTTTGGAGTTTTTGCATGACCCCTCGGCTGATGCGCTCCAACTCGGCTTGGTCGGGACCTAAGAGCGAAAACTCGATGGATTTATTGCTCCCACCGACGGCCTCTTGCAAGCCCACATGGGTGACCGTGATGCCCACCACGCGGCCCAAGCGCTCGCGCAGCGCGGCGATCATTTCGTCCAAGCCGCGTTTTCGCTGCTGGCGGTCAATCAGGCGCACCAAGATATTGGCGTAGACCTTGCCCGCCGCCACACCCGTGTTGATGGTGGACAAGGTGTATCTGACCTCGGGAAACTCGCGCAAGATGGCTTCGACTTGCAAGGTTTTGGCCTCGGTGGCCTCCAAGGACGAGCCCATCGGGGTGTAAAAGCTCACCGTGATTTCGGAAAAATCGGCTTTGGGGGCAAACTCGGTGCCCAGCAAAGGCACCAAGCCCAGGCTGGTCAAAAAAGTCGCCAGGGCGATCGCCAAGGTGGTCTTTTTGAAGCGCAGCGCCCGAGCCAGGGTGCGTTGGTAGACATCGGCCAAAGCCTGGGTACTTTGGTCAAACCAACCCGTCACCCGACCAATGCTGCGGTCATACCAAGACTTTTCGGATTTGGGGCCATGCGACGCAATGCTGGGGTCATGCCAAATGCTGGACAACATGGGGTCCAGGGTGAAGCTGACAAACATCGAGATCAACACCGCGGCCACGATGGTGATGCCAAACTCGTGGAAAAACTTGCCGATGATGCCGCCCATGAAACCAATCGGCAAAAACACCGCCACGATGGAGAACGTGGTGGCCAGCACCGCCAAGCCAATCTCTTGGGTCCCGTCCAAGGCGGCTTGGTAAGGCGATTTGCCCATTTGCACATGGCGCACGATGTTCTCGCGCACCACAATGGCGTCGTCAATCAGCAAGCCCACGCACAGCGACAAGGCCATCAGGGTGATCATGTTCAAGGTGAAGCCAAACATGTACATGAACAAAAACGTACCAATGATGGCAATCGGCAAGGTCAGGCCGGTGATGACGGTCGAGCGCCATGAGTTGAGGAACAAAAACACAATCAACACCGTCAGCAAGGCCCCTTCGATCAGGGTTTGGCGCACATTGTTCACCGCCACCCGGATGCTGCGCGCGCCGTCGCTGACCGGCTCTAAGCGCACACCCGCAGGCAAAGTGGCGGCCATTTCTTTGACGGCTTGGTTCAGACCGTCCACCACCCCAATGGTGTTTTCGTCTTGCGACTTTTGCACCGACATCAGCAAGGTGCGCTGGCCGTTGTACAAGGCCAAGCTCTCAACCTCTTGGCCGGCGTCTTGCACCTGGGCCACTTGGCGCAAATACACCGGTCCACTGGCTTTGCGTGCCACGATGACCGCGCCAAAGTCTTCGGGCCGCAACAGGCGAGCGTCGATTTGCACCACCCGTTCTTGCTGGTTGGATCGAACGGTGCCCAGCGGCAGATTTTGGTTTTCTGATCGCACCGCACTGACCACTTGGTCGGCAGACACGCCCAGGGCTTCCATGGCCTGGGGGTTGAGCAAGAGGTTGATTTCCCGCTTGGTCCCACCCACCAAGCTCACTGAGCCCACGCCACGCACGTTTTCCAGGCGTTTTTTCAGGGTTTGGTCGGCCCAATTGGTCAGCTCCACCGCCGACATGGCGCTGGCGCCAGGCGTGGGGGCCTGGGCCACGACCGCCAGCGAATAAATCGCCTTGCTGGCCGGGTCAAAGCGCAACACCCGTGGGTCTTTGACCTCTTCGCGCAGCAAGGGGCGCAGATTGGCAATTTTTTCGCGCACGTCCTCGGCCGCTTTGCGCCCATCGATGTGCAGCTGGAACTCCACCACCACCACCGAAGTGCCTTCGTAACTGCGCGAGGTCAAGGTGTTGATGCCGGCAATGGCGTTCACCCCTTCCTCAATTTTTTTACTGACTTCGGACTCGACCACCTCGGGCGAAGCGCCTGGGTATTCGGTGGTGACCACCACCACGGGAAAGTCGACATTGGGGAACTGGTCTACCTGCAAGCGCTGGTAAGAAAACAAACCCAGCACCACGATGGCGCACATCATCATGGTGGCAAACACCGGGTTTTGCAGGCTGACGCGGGTGAACCACATGGGTCAAGGGGCCTTGGTCGGGGCGTTGACTTTGACGCTGAGCCCTTCACGCAGGCTGCCCACCGCACCGCTGATGACGGTGCTGTCCGCATCGGCACCGCTGATGCCCACCCAGGTTTCGTTGCTGCCCTCGGTTTGGCCGCGCGGCCCCAGGGTGACGTTGCGGTACACCACCTTGCCATTGAGCAGGGTTTGCACATAGGCTTGGGTGCGTTCGGTGCGCACGGCCGACACGGGCACGGCCAGCACCTGGGCTTGATCGGTGTCGATCAC
>Ga0114960_10002134_pt1 | contig 15626 bp, 19 predicted proteins | sample C_130625_MF_Meta_FD_92637 | JGI IMG/M metagenome (GOLD analysis project Ga0114960, IMG submission 92637) | Freshwater microbial communities from Lake Croche, Canada to study carbon cycling - C_130625_MF_MetaG | ecosystem: Environmental > Aquatic > Freshwater > Lake | place: Lake Croche, Canada... | reverse complement strand
TTTTTCACTTATTTGTTATATAAATAAGATTATTCATATATATACACGACCGCCCAGACCATATTATTGATACTATATAATTATATATACTATCAATAGATTAAATTGTGTTCATTCGTTCAGTAAAGCCAGAAATATTAAAAATTATATTTCCTACCTTCTGTCTTTTGACGACTTGAATGTCTTCCTCTTCTTCTAAATCTTCTTCCTCTTCCTCGTCTTCTTCCTCTTCTTCACTTACTTCTTCAGCTTCACTATCGCTTTCTACTTCATATTCCTCTTCTATGTCTTCTGTATTGTAGTCAGAAGAAGAATCATTAGAATCAAGTTCAAGTTCTAGTATGTCTTCAGCTTTCATTATTATATTATATAATATTGGCTTCCCTTTAAATTTTATAAGAAAATTATTCTCAAATTATTCTCTGACAGGAAATTTTTAAATTCTAAAGCATTTTCTTCCTCATTTAAAAAACTTACTATTTGTTCTAAATCTGGTTCTTGGTCTCGTTTTAAGAAACAATATATAGTATATAGAATACAATCAATATTTATTTTTAATTCTTCACGTTTAAAACAATCAATTTTACCTCTATGAAATAAATCATCAATAATATTAACCAGACCGCGCCCACGTCTTTGTAGAACATTATTAAATAATATTTCAGACTCTGGAACATTACCAATAAATTTATATATATTATTATTGTTCATTAATAATATATATACAATACAAATTTAAATATATTATGGTAAATATTTTTTTTCTTTTTTATTTCTTGGTTTTGGTTTTGGTTTTTCTTCTTCTACTTTTTTTTCTGGTTCTTCAGTTTTATCAAATTCAATTAATTCTTTTTTATAACTTTTTTTTCTTGGTTTTTTTTCTTTAATAGCTTCTTCAATAGTGCTTTCAATTACTTCTTTAATTAAGTCTTCTTTATGTTCTTCAGATAAAATTTCTGGTTCTGGTTGTGGTTCAACATTGTCAATTTTAACTAATTCTACTTCTTCATCACTATTACTTTTTAATGCTTTCTTTCTTTGATAATATTCTCTACTTTTTGCCCTTTTATATTCAAGAAAATTTGGGTCTGATTCTTTTCTTTGTTGGTAATAAACTTTTCTTTGTTCATTAACTTTATCTTTATTTTTTTCTCTATATTTTAATGTTGCTTTTTTCTGGCTTTCAGTATATGAAGAATAAACAACACTAGGAGTTTCGCTTTTAAGGACGTCATGAACTGGTTCTATAATTACTTCTGTCATATGTATATATAATATATTTTATTATTTCTTTATATATATAATTAAATAGTTTTTACATCACATGGTATTTTAAACATATCCACACCACCTTTTTCATTGTCTTTAGAAATATTATCTATTTCAATAGGGACTCTTTTATTAGGGTCTGAACTTCTAAAAAACATTTTTAAAATATATTCATTTTTCTTAAAATCAACACTTTTATTTAAGTCATCAAACATTTCTAAAAATGCATTTACGTCATCATATAAATCTCCACATCTATATTGTGAAGAATTTATAAAATGTCCTAAAGCTAGACAATAATATCCACAAGCATTATTTAATAAACTTTGTATATCTGGAGTTGTATGTGGTAATCCTTTTTTACCAGTCGTTTTTTCTACACAATCAATAACAAATTTTGGTGGTGGTGCTCCATAAGAATCAAAATAAATACTTTCTATTTTTTCATTTGGATATTTTTGACATTGTAAAAAAGTCCAATGTGTTCCGTCATTTTCTATTCCATTACCATCATGAGAGTCTTCAATATTGATAATATAACATTTATTAAATTCTAATGGAGTTTCTAATTCATTTTTAAAACATACGTCTGCTAATGGTATAGACATACGTTTCGCTAAATCTCTAATCTGAATATCTGATAATGACATATATATAAAAATAATAATATTTTTTTATATATATAATTGAAATAAAATTTTTAATGTTTTTTATGTCTTCTTCTTCTCATTCCATTACCATTAATTTTATTATGAATATAATTCTCTCCTTTTAATAATGCTCTTTTTGTTTTTCCTAATAATTCTTTTTCTTTTTCAGTTAAATAAAATCCATGTCCGTGCATTTTTCCATATAATTCTTTTGCTTTATCTACACCCATTTCCATTCCATGTTTTACATGTTCTTTTAATTCATTTAATTTATCCATTGCATGTGGAGGCATATAAATAGCTCCACCACCAAGACCACAACCCATACCACCACCACTTCCACCAGCTACTAAACCTAAACCATGACCATGATGAGAACCAGCATATAAACCATTTCCATAAAGCATTCCATGACCAGTCATAGAACTATTTAATGGTGCATATTGAGGAGGAAGCATGTGAGACATTGCAAAATTTTCAGAAAAAGGTTGAGAAACAAGTGCAGGAGGTTGATAAGAAACAAACCCACCATTAGTTCCAATTGTATGTCTTTCAATTAAATGTTTTCTTCTCATTGGATGATGATGTAAAGAACCACCAACTTCATATCTACCATGTGTAAGTGGTATATGAGTACCATTATTTAAAACAGGAATATTTTCACGTGCTCTTGTTTCAGCATTAGAAAACATTCCATTAGATGCACCAGCCATAGCATTCTGTAATCCAGCAGTATTCATATAATCATAATTAGTTCCTAAATATTGATTAAGCATTTGATTACCTCTAGATTTTAATTGTTCAGAAGCTAAATCTTGCATTTTTTGCATATGTTGGCTATGTCCCGAATGTGTTCCATGATGAATTCCACTTTTTTCATGGTGTGAAGGTTTATCAAAATAATCATCAATCATCTGAGAACCGACGGCAACACCTGGCGCTAAAAATGGAATTAATTCTGGTTGAAATCCTCCTAGTGCAGTAGCGCCGGCAGCCAAACCGCCTTTTAGTGCAGTTTTAGCATGAGGTCTAAAAAAATTATAAATAGAATCAAAAATACCCCCACCAGTTCCATGTGTTTCCATTAATTCAGCATGTGTATCTGGTCCTAAACTTTGATTCATTTCAATTTCTTCTGGACTAAGTGCAAGTTCTAAACCTTTATTTTTAGCAAAAGTACGAGAACATAAATTATAAGTATGAGGACTAACAACAACATGAACACCTTTACCGTGTCTAACTCTAACTTTATGTCCTTTCCTTAATTTTCTTATTTGAGGAATAGACGCGTGTATTGTTATAACATGATGAACCATTATAATAATACTATATAGTTTTAATTTTTAAATAACATAATCAGAAAAGACGATTTTATAAGATTCATTAAATAAATGATTATTTTCTTTTATTAATTTTAATTTTTCATAAGGTTGAATATTTTTATTTTTTAATTTATCTAATAAAATTTTTTTCTCATAAATCATTTTTGGTTTAAATTCATATGTATTTTTTTCTGGAACTTGACATGTTCCGTCATCATTATACATAAATTTTGTTCTTAAAAAATAAAGAAGAATTAATTTTATATTCATTAATATGTAATGTATATAAAAATTTAAATAAGTTAAATAAATAATTTTAAACTCTTGCACCTGTAAGACAATCAATTTTAATTTCAACGCCAAATTCTACAAAACAGTATAAATCAAGAGCATATGCACTTAAATTTTGACCAAGAATTTGAATTGATTTTGGTACTTGTTGTTCAGCGGGGAGCATTCTTTCAACATTAACATAATAATAATTATAAATATTATCAAAAGATTGTCTATTAACTAAACTTGATGTCAAGCCGTCAGTTTGTCCTCCATTAACAGCATTCTGACCATATAATTGATTATTAAATTGTTCAAAATTATAACGTTCAGTATTATAAATGGCATTTTGTCCAGATACTTGAATATTAAAATTTGTTAGATAACATAATGGACTTGTTGGACCAGTTCCAGCGGGGTCAAATGGACTCTGCCACACAGGTGTTCCAGTAAGGAATCCAGTATTATTAGAATTTGAAACTTGTAATGTCGTAGCCCCACCAGTTGTTGAACCAGCAGTAGAAGCACAATAAAAAGGAAGAACAAGAACAGATTTAACATTTGCTATACCATTAGTAAGTAAATTATTAAAATTTTGTCCTGAACTAACATTAATAACTTGATATTGGTATAAATCAGAATATTTAATTGTTTTAACTGGACTTGATAAATATGCCTGTTCAAATGGTGGGTTAAAAGTATAAGCAGGAATATATAAATAAATACTTTTAGATAATGGTCCATCTCTATAATTTGGATTTTGTTTTAATGTTTGGTCTAAACAAACAGAACCTACTGAAATATTAAATATATATGTTTGTGTTAGCCATGCATTAACATTAGAATTCGTTCCTTGGATAAATAGATTATATCCACCATTAATCTGTTGATATTGACTTGATGTTCCTACTTTAGATATATTACTACTTGAAACCATTAAAGGATTTACACCCCCTAAAGGATTTTGAACAGCAGTACAATATTGTGAAACTGGTGCATAATTAGTGTTTGCATTCCCATTTTGAGAATTAAAAGCAATAGTAGAAGAAGTATTATTTAAATTCATAGTCATTTTCATAAAAACACCTTTTAATAATGGAGTCATATTAAAAAAGTCATGAATATGTTTTAAATAAACTGTAGCTACAACAGCAATCTGAAAAATTCCAGCGGTTGCAGTTGTTGCACCAGTTTGGTCAGCTTTATAATAAATGTATGATTTCCATAATAAATTTAATGAATTTGCACCATTATAAATTAAATTTCCAAAAGTTGTACTATTTGCAGGTGTAAGAACATTTGAAGTTCCAGAAACATTTCCAGCAGGGTCAAAATTAATTAATCTTTGTCTATTTAAAAAACCATCATTACCATAACCACTTTTAAAAACATTAAATTGTGAATTTAAATTAGGTGTCATCATAGCATTTGTATTATTACATGTTCCATTACCATTTAAATTAAAACAGTTAAAAGGGGCGTAAGTCCATGATAATGGGTCATCTGGATAAAATCCGATTGTTGCGCCTTGGGTATCAATATCGTCTAATGATAAACTAGTATTTAATTTAAATGAATTCCACATATTAATATATGGAGTTTGTTGAATAATTGTAGTTCCATTATAATCTAAAGTAAATGAATGAATAATTTGACCAAACCAATTTTTTAAACCTAAACAATAATCAGTAGAATATAATGCAGTATTTGGAGTCCAATAAGCCCCTGGAGTGTTTCCCCCGCCCACTAGAACACCAGTATTTCCTAAAGTAATAGTAAATGGAATACTTAAATAAGCTTCTCTATAACTCATATATTTATTACTATTACAAATTTGTGAAGTATCTATAATACTTTGATTGTTATTATAATTTTGATTTTGATTATCTAAACAGTTTATCCAGTCTTTTCTAATAAATACAGAAGGTGAGCCTTCTACTTCTTGGGCTAAATCAAAAACTAGTTTATCACACATGTTATATAAGTATAAAATAAACATAAAATTTTAAATAGGTATATACAATAACTATTTAAATTTAATAAAAATTCCTAAAATTAAAAACTCATAACAATATTTTTCTTTTTTGAAGGTAAAGAACTTAATTTTTCTAATTTGTCTTTTAATCCAGAGCCAAATGTTCCAAATGTTTTTTTATTTGGAACTAGTAATGGATTTGAACGTGTAAAAGGATTAATACCAGTTGTATGTGTATAATCTTCTAAATTCATATAAGATGATGCACCACCTGGACCACCATCTCTAATTACTACTGAACCTACACCTCTACCTTTCACTTTATGGCTTCTATTTGGAATCATGTGTAATCTAGTCATATTGAAAACCATTATAATATAATATTATCTATAAATTCCCTTTTAAACATTTTATTTTATAAATTGATAGAATTATAAATTCCCTTTCAGATTCTCTTTTATATTTATATTTCTAAATTTGATTAAATTTTTCATTAAATTATCTATACATTGAATTTTTTGATTAATTACTTTTTCTTTGGTACATTCTAAATCATTTTTCAATTCAGTCATTAAACCATTTCTGACTGTATTAAATTCTTCATACAATTGTTTAATATATTGTTCATTTTCTAAATTATTCATTATATATATAAATTATTCAATTATTCCTTTATATATTTTATTGATGTCTTTGAATTCAGTTTTACTGATGTTCATCTTTATCTTTAATAACACATAAAATTGTCATATTAGGGTCGTTTATAACAAGTGGATTTAAATCTGTTCCTAATAAAGTTAATCTAAGTTCTGTATAAGTTCCGTCAATTAATTTATTCCACATAAAATTTGCAGGTTGAACATTTATAATTTCTCCAATATTTACATTTGGTGTTAAAGAATAAATAATTGAAGAAGGTTGTGTATATGGATTATTTATATTACTTAATGAAAATAAAACATTATTATTTGGTTGAACTTCTGGAGACATATTACTTAAATAAGAAAGTGTTCCATTAGCAGTTCCATAAGTATTTTTAGAAACATAATTGTTATTAGCATTTGCAACAGTTGGAGGAACATAAGCATTATTAACATTATTATCACTTATAAAATTTTCTGAATAACCAACAATAATATTAAAATTTGCAGGAAATGAAACTTGACTATTAAAACTTTGTGTAGGTAATCCTACAAAATTAGAAGGTGTTGTAGCTCCAGTAGGTAAAGTAGTAGGAATTAAATAAGTATTCAATTGGACTGCATAACGAGAACTATTTAAAATTAATTCAAAAGGATAGGCATAATTTCCATTTGCATCAATCCAATATGTTCCATTTGCTATACATGTAAATTGAATTAATGCATTTATTTGTGCTATTTCATAAAGTCCATCTGGTATATTAATTGTATATGTCGTTGGTGTTGTTCCTACTGTCCATGTATAAGTAAAATTATTATTCATATAAACTTGAGTAATATTAAACCAAGAATAAAACATGGTAATGTTTGAAACGGCTATATATTTATCTGTCAAATGTACAGAGTTAGGAAATTTAAAAACTAATTTATTATTTTGTCCATCAGGAACTATGTTTTTTTGATTGAATACAACTACAAACATTTTTATATAAATATATAAATATGTTTATATTTAAGTTTTTTTTTCAATAAAAGGAGGTAAATTTTTATTTCCCTTAATTTTTTGTTTTAATTTTATTTGTTCTTTTAAATTTTCAGGTTCAATTTCATTTAATGTTAAAGGGGTCTTACTTGAAATTCTCTTTAATGGTCTATAAACTGGATATTCTTTATTTCCTACGTCTGTCCAATGCTCTTTATACCAACGTCGAAGGTTCTTAGGTTTATTATCATCCTCGTATTCTCCTCCTAATTTTTTATACATTTTTACAATATAACCACTTTTATATGCCGAAGGTTTTTCATATATTTCGTCAGCATGTTTTTTAATTAAATCATATAAATCTTGGTCAAGAATTTTGGGCATTTATCTATGTATATTTAAATTTACTCTTTTATGTTGTTTTTTATGAAGAAAACCATAACCAACTAATTTTTTATGTGAGTCAATATTTATAAATGGATGACTTGGAGAAATTAAATTTAAATCTACAGGAACTTGAGAACCACCAAAAAAGAATGGGGTTTGGAATCCTCCACTCGTCATTTGTGGAAAAATAGTATTTGGATGTAAAACTTTTGGATTATAGTTATACGACATTTATATAACTATAATTATATTTATTTCTTTTAATATTTAATATCTTTGATTTTAATTTATTAATATCTTTGATTTTAATTTATTAATATCCTAATTCTACTAATTCTTCTAAAATTTCAGAAACTTCTTTTTTTGGTAAAATATTATTTCTTGATAATTTCATAATTAAAATTTTAAAATTTTTTATTAAATCTTTATTGTCATTACCACTCATAATTTCACCTTTCATGACTTCAAATTTATGTAATTCTTTTTCTATATAATCTTTATTTGGTGTTGGAATATTTAGTTTATCTATAATATTACTTTTCAAACAAACTTTATGTAAATACATTTTTTCAGGTTCAGATAATTTATTTATTTCATTTATATGTGGTAAAGCTCCACCAACAATTGATTTAAAAACATTTGATAAATTTGGAGAAATACGAATAGTAGGAAAATCCATAACAACATTTCCAGATTTATGTTTTAAAGTAAAAATATTATCATTATTTAATTTATGGTTATTTATTAAATATTTTCCAAATTGAATAAATTTTGAAGAAGGTTCAATTCCTCTTGTTAAGTCCATATTTTCTTTTACAGTTTGTTTATAAGCTTTAGGAGGTTTTTTAATAGCAATTCCTGAACCTTTTGGACGTCCTCTTCTTCTTAGTCCTGAACCTTCAATATTATCTGGTATTGTAGCATATGTATAATTAGTTCCATAAGTATTATTTAATCTATCTATATTTTCTTGTAATCGTTGTTTATATTCATTATATTTATCTTGTTTAAAATTTCTTGTTTCTAAATCATGTTTTGCGTTAATAATTGTTTTTAAAACTTTTTTAGCTGATGCCGATAATTCTTCTGGATAAAATTCACCTATTTCTGGAAAAGATTGATTAGAATAAACACTAGAATTTGGCTGACTATATTCACTAGTATAAACGCTAGAATTTGGCTGACTATAACTAGTATTGGTATAAAATGAAACTGGCTGACTATAAACACTAGAATCACTAGATTCTGGTCCCCTATACCATGGTCCTGAATTACTTGATAAAGAACTTGTATTACTACTTTCTATTGTTGAAGCTGGACCTCTATAATGTGGAGGACCAGAATCACCACTAGAACTAGAACTAGAACTAGAACTAGAACTAAAATTAGTATTATTATTTCCATTTGGTCCTCCATCTGGTGGTAATTCAAATTCTTCTGGTAAATATTCTAAATATTCATTATAATATGCTCTATGTTCTCCTGCTAAAATTTGCAAATCATTTAATGACATTTCTGAAGGATTAATTAAACTAGTTAATCTTTGTAAAACTTCAACTAATTTCAATCCACTTGTTTTTAATGTTTCCCTTTTACTTATATAAACATCATTATTTCTAAGAGGTATTGGTTGATTATAATTCATAACAAAATCAATAAAACTATCAATAATAGTAGTAAATTCTTTTACAATATTATTCATTCTTTCATTAAATGCAAGTAATGAATTATAATTAGGCATACTTTCAGAAAGATAATTTAAAAATTCCCTTGAAAATGTTGTAAAATCGTCATAATTTGGATTTAATAATGGTAATGTTAAAACAGAACCTTTTTCAAGTAAAAAACTAACAAAATAATTAGTTGGTATTAATTCTTCTAATGTTGTACATATGTCATGATTAACAATAATTAATTCTAAAACATTATCTAAAATATTACGCATTTCTTCATCTGGATATATTTGTAAAACTCTTGGAAGTAATTGTTGTGTTCTTTGTCTTAAAATGTCATTATTTTTTGATAATGTTCCTTCAACTTGTATTAATGCATTTCTTATAGGTCCATAATCTCCCATTCTTGTTCCTGCAACATTATTATCTAATGCTGAAACACTTTGAGAATTTAAAAAATCTTTTGTGCTTCTTGTAAAGCTTTTAGTATCAGAATACATTTTTACAATAAAAGTAATAAATTGTTCTACGTCATTTTTGTCTCCTTTAATTCCAATAGAATAAATATTTTGTAAATTTTTAACAATTTCTTTTATTCTTTGTGCTGTAAAAATTAATAAACCGTTATCAATATTTAATGGATTATTTTGAATTCCTTGAACTACTAACTGACCAAATTCAGGTGAAGAAATTACTGCTATTTCTTTTATTATACTTATTTTCATTCCTTCAAAATCTAATAATTTTTGTTCAACTGTTCTTGTGTCTTGCATTAATGAAACTGGGGGTAAAGCGCCAGTAGCTTTATAAACTCTATTAGCTTCTAAATTCATTTCATTAATTTGTGTTTGTAATTCTAATGATTCTAAATATTCATTGCGTTTTTCAACAATGTCTTTCTCATTCTTATAAGGTTGCCCGCTCATAATAATAATATATTATTATATATATTATTATTTATATAAATAAGTTTATTGTGGTTTAAGAGGCATTTTTTCATAATTAAAATTAGTATCAAATAATTCTTCTCTAACAATTTCATTAAAACGTGTAAAAATGTCTTCTTCAGTCATATTATCTATAACTGCCTGCATATTTTTTATAATTTGTTCTTTGTCTTTTAATTTCATTAAACTTGGATTAGATAAAATTGGTTTTTGTGCCATATGTAATGCTATAACTTTAACACGTTGAATATATTCGTCTCTTTTATTTTTTTCTTTTTGTTCTTCAGATAATTCGGGTTCAATATAATTAGATTCTTCTTCTAATAATTGCGCTGGATTTTTAGAATCTTTTAACATTTCTTTTTCAAAATCATTAATTTCTTTTGGTCCTTCAAATACTGCCCATTCAACTTCTTGCTTATATAATTCATCTGAATTTTGAATAACTTTTAATTCTATAAAATTTTCAATTTGTTCTTTTAAAACGCTATTCATTATTTTATATATATACTTATATTTTTGTATTTAAATAAGGTTTTTTTTCATCAATTATTTTCTTTTCAATTTCTCTTATTAGTTTATTATTTTCAAAGGAATGTTCTTCAATTATTTTCATTTCAAAATTTTCCCATCCACCATTAGAACGAATATAAACATATAATTTTAACCAATATAATTTTCCTACTTTATTTTTTACATTTTTTTTATGCCTACTTTTTCTAGAACTAAAATTATTTGTAGAACCTATATAAAATATTTCTTCATTATTTTTATTTGTAATTTGGTAAATGTAATACTTTTGTTTAGTCATCAAATGAAACTTCAGTATTATAATCACTATTATATGGTTGTGTCTCTATTTCTGTTTCTTCTTCACTTTCAGATAAGTCTAATACATGTTTCCCTTTACCAACTTTTAAACATTGTTTTCTTTCTTTTAAGTTTTCTTGAAATTCGTCTAGTTCATGAATCCAATTTTTATTTTTTGCGGTTTTTACTAATTCTTCAAATGGAATTTTATAATATAATTTACTATTGAATTTACACCTATTAAAACCAACTTCAGATAATTTTCTATGAAAGTCTTCTTTATTTGTATTCTTAATATTATTACTACTACAATATAATTTATATTCATTATAAAGTTCTGATATAGGTGTTTCAATTTTCATATAGTTTAATATGTATTCTTCTTTAATGAATTTATAAACATTGTCAAGACGTTTAGAAAGACTATCTAATTTATTATCTGTTAAAGGAAAAGACTGAGGATTGAAATTATTAGTATCAAGTCTATATAAATAATGGTAAAAAGCTTCACCAACTTCGTCATTAAAACATTTATATAAAGAATCATAATAATCTCTATTATTTATTTTCTTTGTGGAAATGTCTAAAATAAAATACCTTCTTCCATCGTCGTCTTTAATAGCGTCATTATTTGAACATAAAATATAATTATTAATATTTGTAGTTTCATAAGCTTTCGTACATTTATTCTGTAAAGTTATATTATTACTTGTAATCATTCTTTTTAAAGTTGAACTTATACTTTCCCATTCATTTCTAGAAAAGTTTTCTAATTCCTCAATATTAACTAATAATTTTCCTCCAAGAATTTCATTAAATTTAGTTCTAATAGGGTCTGAACCTGTTTCTAAACATAAATTTTTTCCTAAAACATGATTTGATAAAAAATAATATAAACTACTTTTTCCAACTCCTTGAACACCTTTCATATAAAGACAACTATTATTTTTATTTCCTTTAATCATATTTGAAAGCCATTTTAATAAAAAATCATATGAGTCTTGTTTATCTGAACATAATATTTCTTTCATAAATTTTAAAATATAATTCATTTTAATTTCTGTTTTTTCTTTTGTAATATAATTTTCATTAAAACTATATTTCATTTGAGGACATAAATTAATAAAGTCTTCAAAAAATGTTTCTTTATTTGGTTCATAGCAAACTGTTTTAATTTCAGAAAATTCTTTAAAATAATAATTTTGTAATTCTTTTGACATTCTATTGAAATATGTTCTTTTTACTTCTTGCTCTTCCTTAATTATATATACGCCATTAATTAACATAGCATGTGTTCCATTACTTAGGGGAACAAAAAATTTAGTTATATAAGCTTTAGAATCATTTGGACTAAGTTCTTTTAGTTTATATAAATTAAAAACTTCTGACATTTATATTTTATAATATAATCAAATATTTAAATATATTATATACACTACAAAATAATTTTAATTTTTTAATTATTTTTTTCTCATAGCCCTAATACGTGCCATATGTTCTTTAGCTTCTTTAGAACCTTTTTTAAATCCAGTTCCTCTTGTTCTCATAATTGCCCCATGATGAATTTCACCACATCCAGACATTCCACTTCCTATATGTCTTAAAGGTCTTCCACCTCTTATGTCTTTCATTTCTTCATGTAAATGTCTTATTAATTCTAAATTACCTTTCATTAATTCTTTTTCTTCTTTTTTATTATGCGCTTTTAATAATTGTTCTAAAGCTGATTCTCTTTTTTTATCAACTTCAATATCTGAATCAGATTCAGGGTAATATTTTCTATGTTTTCTTTTTTTTCTTAATCCTGTTCCAGTTTTGTTTCCTACTTTATCCGCTATTTCTCTACCTGCAAACCCTCCAAGTGTAGAACCCGCAATTCCTCCCAATGGTCCTAATTCAGGCGCTAATAATGTCCCCGCTGCGCCTCCTAATGCACTGGTTAAAGCAGGAACACCATTATGAAGTAAATCTGAAGCTAAACCTCCTTTTTTCTTAGTCATATAACTCCCTACACTTTCTACTCCTTTTTGTAAAACAGGTTCTATTTTATGGTATGTATTTACTATTGGTTTTTCTATTTTATCTTCAAATCCACTTTTAATAGTATGTCCTAAATTTTTAAAAGCATTTACAAAATCATCACCAAAACCTTCCCCATGTGGTCCATGTTTAATATGATGTTTAATAATGTCATGCTGAATTTCATTTAACTTATTTAAAATTTTAGCGTGGCTTTTTTCCATGTTATAATAAATAATTATATTTTTTCTTCTAAATATTTAAATGATTTATTGTAATTGTCATCTATATAAGTTTTCATATTTTGTTTTAAATTATCTACTAATTCATTTTCATTTAAATTAGTTCTGTCATATAGTTTTACATAATCATTATAAATATTATTTAGAAATTGGTCTCCGTCTATTCCTCTATCGTCAATTTTTAAATTTAACATTTTATAAATTTCAATTGATAATTTTGAATATTCTTTTGACGCAAATAATTCATTTTCTAAAATGTCTTCAATTTTCAAATATAAAGAAATACTAGTTAAAATTCCAATTATAAAAGAAAGCCCACAATTTAATGCTGAAATATATTTTTGGTCCATATAAGGTTGTAAGCTTACACTTGCTATAGCATTTAATGAAGAAAGAATTATTATAGGTAATTTAAAATAAATAACAATATTTTTTACTTGAAAATATTTTGATTTATGAAATTTTTCTAATTCATTACAATTTTCTCTAATATTATTTAGAAGAATTTCAATCTGTGTATTCCAATTATTAGAAGAATTACTCATTATTGTATATAGTAATATAATAATGAATTTTTATTTATGTTGAAGGTATAAAATTAATATCTGTTGTTCCTGTTGGTGTCATAATACCAAATTTATTTATTGCAAATTCTACACTATTAACTGCTGAGACGCTATTTGTTCCAATTGCAAAAGCTAATATTAATTCTGTTGAAGTAAATGGTCCAACACTACCACCGCCTACTGGTGTTAATTCCATATTAATTAATGTAGAACCATAAACTGAAGGAGTTGGACAATTTCCCGAAACATTCATAAACATATTATATCTAGTATTTGTTGTAGGTGTTATAGATAAATTAAAAACATATGTTCTTTTACTATGATAAAATGTTGAATCTCCTGCTTGTGGTTGTGTGTATATAGTTAAAAATGGTGTATTGTCATTAGACGTTGTAGAAGCATTAAAAATGTTCATATAAAAACCTAAAACTTGCGCTACTGTCATATTTACATCTGGACCAATATACCAATTAATTTTATAACCTGCAGTAGTATTTTTAAAATACCAAGCTGGAGTAAAAGCATATGTTTGTGTTATTGTTGATGTTGGTGCTGTTGGTGGTCTTCCATCTGCATAAATAACCGCGCTAATATATTGATTAATACATTTTGTTGAATTAATTATTAAATTTCTTGAAAAACTAACACCATTAAATAATAAATCTGTTGTAGTTAATTGTGAATTATGAACAGTATCATTTAATGTAATAGTATTTTTAGTAATAGTATTAGTTGAAGTATTATCATCAATAACTATTCTTGGTGAATTATTTACATTAAAAAAATTAATATTAGAATTTATTTTTCCTATTGCACTAAATGATTTATATTGAAGGAATCCATTTATATTTTGTATTCTTGTTGTAGATGTATTACTTTCACTTGTATCAGTTAATAAAACACTATAAAAATTTAATGCATTTTGTGAATCTGTACTACCTAATGTTAAACTTGTTTTATTTAATCTTGATGTTTGTGGTGCTGTATATCCTGACATAAATATTTCTTGTGGTTGTATATTTGTTAAAGAATCATTATTCTGATTAGTTAAAACAATCTGGGCTGGTGTAATATCTGTATAAGTTTGATAAGTTTGTGCCGTATCTAAACTCCTAACTCTAGAACCATTTAATAATGTTGTTCCTGTTCCTGCTATTATATTTAAATTATTATTAGTTAAATCCAAAGTAGTATTTCCACTTTCATTTGTTAATTTAGTATTTACAATAACTTTATCACGTAATAATTCCATTAATTTATAATCATCATGCTGACTATCTACAGATTGAAAACGAAAACCACCAGTACCAGAATTACCATTAATGTCATTACTACAATTTTGAAATGTAGCATCATTATTTCCAAATGCATTTACATATTGATATAATCCGGCTTTAGAAGTTTTAGTATTAGAATAAGTAGGGTTAAAAGTATTAGGAAGACCATATTTTTCTGTTAATGCTACACATGTAAAGTTTGAATCAAACGCCATATTTTATATAAATATTTAAATTAACAAATTTTTATATAATTACAGAATTAAAAATAAATATAATAATACACAACTGCGTTTGGTGTAATAGTAGGAACATTAATAGAAGTAGCAGAAATATTATTACCTGTATTACTTGTAGTTGGTGTTCCGGTCGCATTTTGAATAACCGTCCTTACACTTCCTGATGAAGTTGTCATAAAGTCATAGTACCCAGTATAATAAGTAAAATTAGAAATACTATTATCATGTGTATGTGGTGGTGTTGCATTTATATTAACACTAGCTTGTCCTCCTGTGTTTGTTCCTAAACTATTTTTAGGAAAACCTGTTGAAGTTTGTGCTCCAACTAAAGCTAGACCAGTAAAATTAGGAACA
>Ga0114960_10002133_pt1 | contig 15626 bp, 26 predicted proteins | sample C_130625_MF_Meta_FD_92637 | JGI IMG/M metagenome (GOLD analysis project Ga0114960, IMG submission 92637) | Freshwater microbial communities from Lake Croche, Canada to study carbon cycling - C_130625_MF_MetaG | ecosystem: Environmental > Aquatic > Freshwater > Lake | place: Lake Croche, Canada... | reverse complement strand
TCCCCCTCGCACATCGCACGCAAAAAAAGTTTTGCGCTTATGGCGTAACATTTGTATTGTCTAAATATTTATGAATATTTAGATGGGAAGACTCGCACCACCTTGCTGACGAACTGTCGCAAAACAACTGGGTTGGGCAGCGTCTCCGAGTCTCTCCCCAGTGTGGGCGCTGTCCAACTCTTTTATAACTTAAGGACACAAATGTTCGAGAAGCCAGAGATGGAGAAACCTGAAGTTCAGGTTGATACCCCAATTGACCTTCGACCTGACCTGAGTATTTACGGTATAGACGAAGTTGACAAGGGAATCTGTGAAGATACATTTGAGAACCGAGCAGCGCTTCGCCGTGCTCGTTTAAATTGGATTGCGGTCTACGCACTGAACGGAGTTCCGACTGGGCATATCCAAGCGCTCTCCGCCGAGATGCAGAGCCAACAGCGTTTACTATCTCTAGATGAAAAGCGTGCAATTCTTGATGACCCTAACGATAAAAACTCCGACTACCTGTATGGCTTCGACCTGCTAGCCGAAGCAGCGGGAGACCTAGTTGCTCCGCCTTGGGTCATCGGTGCTACTCGCCAATGGGCTAAGTGGCAAAACCAAAATGAACTTGAGCGGGGTAGACGCAAAGAGCCTTTGCTTCCAACCAGATGTAAAGCCATTAAAGAAGATGGTATTCGCTGCCAACTATGGAACAACGGGAGGATTGCCGATGAGGGACTTTGCCGAGTTCACCTTGGTTCGCTACGCCAAAAACCTACCGACTCCGTTGAGCGTGCCCGCCAGCGTCTAACGCAAGCAGCCCCTGCTGCGGTTGATGTTCTCGAACAACTTCTTGAGAGCGCCGAGTCTGAGCCAGTGAAACTCAAAGCAGCCACCGAGATTCTTGACCGTGCGGGCGTGCGTGCGGGCTTCGACCTCAACACAGAGATTACGATTGATGTGCGTCCAGCAGCCAGCATTATCGCCGAGCGTTTAGGCAGACTGGCTGAAGGCGCAAAAGCAGTTGAAGATAAATTAAACCTTAAGCCAGAGATTATTATAGAAGCGGAAGTTGTAGAAGATGGCAAACCTGAATAACATAATTGAACGGCTAATCACACTCACTAATGATTTAACCAACGACATTCCTCTGGCTTCAACTAGACTTGAACATATCAGGGTTACAACCCGTGCCAACGAAGCCAGCAACATACTTACAGACTTGATGAATCTAGACAGGACGCAACCAGATGAAAGCCCAGAGCAAGCAGGCTAAGTTCCTTGAGGTTGCCCGTAGTTACTTAGGCTACACAACCAGCGTTCCATTCAACAGCGTATTCGGCGAGCGCCTCGGCATTCAAGGCACACCTTGGGACGGAGTGTTCATTGACTTCTGCGCCCGTGAAGCAAGCGTGGAAATTCCTAGTACCCTTTCCACCAGCGTTGCCCTAAGTCATTACACCAAGCACGGGCGTTTGCATGTGCGTCCCAAGGTTGGAGACATCGTATTCCTTGAAGTCTCAACGGTGACGGACTTCGGTCAGCCCCATGTTGGCATCGTTGTTGATACCAGCAAGTGGCTAGCGCACGGCATTATAGAAACCATTGAGGGTATGGTTTCGTCTGGGTCTTTCCACAAGCAGGACGGCAACGATGGCGTTTATCAACGAGTTCGCAACCAGTATGAAGTGATTGCGTTCGGCAGACCTGACTTCAAAAAGGGCAGCCAATTTTCCATGCTTGAGGACAACACGGCCCTACCCGCCATAAACTACGGGCATGTCCGTCCGAACATTTCTCACCCTTATGTCGAAGTTGTTCAGCACGCCCTTTCTCAGACCGTTGGTCTAAGAAAGGTCAAGCGGGGAACTTTTGATGCTAAGACGAAAGCAGCCTTTGCTAAGTTCCAACGGAACATCGGATACCCTGCGTCCAGAGCAACGGGTCATCCAGACACTAACAGTCTGAAAGCGCTGGCTAATAAAACAGGACTGTTTAGCGTCCAAGAATAAATAAAACATAACCGTATCGAGAAACATTAGGTCCTCCCTAAAAACCCTGTTATTGTCTTATGAAATAAACGCCTTTGAAAAACGCCTGGCAGAACGCCTGGAGCAGCGCCTGGCAAAGTGCCTGGCAGAACGCCTGGCAAAGTACGTAAGCAACTGCCTGGCTGAGTCAAGACGCTTTAGCGCTTTGTACTATTCGCTAAAAAATAACAATGAAACCTTGTTCAAATAAGTCAGTTTGTTATTAGTAAATCTGTATTCTTATTTCATACTTACTATTTACTATTCGCCATTTATAATTAATATGGATTACAAACCCCGCCCCTAACGAACGGACACCCGATGACAGTACCAGCACCAGACTTCGACACTTGGCTCAAGCAAGGCTACGAAGCGGGCTATGTAGGCCCCGCAGTATGCGAGACCCACGATGGACTCCCGACTTCAGCGACTGAAGATACAGACGCTGAGACTGACGGCGAGTACCCGTGCATTCACATTCTCCGACTCTACGAATCTGCGGAGCAGAAGACCGCTGTAGAAGAGAACCACTCCCCGTCCGTGTGGCGTGCGTCTAACGCTGGACTCTAAGCAATAAAAAACCTTCAACCCGCCGTTGAAGGTTGCTTCCAAAAGGGCCGCCCATTTTCCACGCTGAAAAGGGTAGCCCTTTTTCCATGCTTGGCGGTTTCCCGCTTCCTTTGGGGAAGCGTGGAAAACGGGACACCCTTTTTAAAAATCCCTCTGCGGGAGGCGCTTCAGCATTCTGGCTTCCTCTGTATTTTTATTTCATAAGAATTTCCCATCTGCCGTGCTTCCATCTGGCTTCCGTCCTGTTCGCTCAGAGCGAAAAAGAATTTTGACGAATTGACAATAAAATGTCCTAGTGTATGGTTATACTTATTATAGAAACAGAACTGGAGGTGAAAAAATGATTCCTTGCTTTACTTACAACTCTCTCACTGGAGAGAAGAAGTTAGTGCGGATGTTCGACAGGCACGACTGGGCTACAGCCCGTGCGTTTATGGAAGAGTACAACCGTACTTCAGACATGCACATCAAAGCCTCGTTGGACATTCCTGCGAACTAAGTTCCCCAGACCTGAGTCAAGTCTAAAAACTGACTCACCATAAAAACTACAAAGGAAAAAATGACAAACAAAAAAGTTTGGATACTGACCAGCGTCTTTGGGCGCTACGGAAAAGAACTCACTTTCACGAGCAAGGCTAAGGCTTACGCTTGGGCAAGGGAGCATGTGACTCGCAACCAGCGATTACACGAAGAGATTCGACCAGTTCAGATTGAGGTGATTAGTTAATGGATAACCCAATCTACAGAATGGTTCGCAAGAACCCAGTTGCCGTATGCAACGAATGCCAGCGTAAGTTCAACCTAGAAATAGAAGAGCAAGCGAACGAGTGGTTCTACGGACACGACTGCGAAGTATAAAAAATCGGGCGGAGAAATCCGCCCCATTTTTTTTGCTCTGAGAAAAGGGCAGCGCATTTTCCATGCTTGATTCTCAGCGTGGAAAATCACATACCCTATTTTCTTTTATGATAAAGGTATGGCTAGACACATTGAAATGCACCTCATCGAGAACTCGAAAGACCTCCAGTTGGCTGAGACCAGCGGGCTAGATGTTTACGAGGACGACAAGTGCGAGAACTGCTACAGGTTGATTGGCGATTCAGGCGACTCCAAGGTTTTTGTTCCGTTCCTTATTATTCTCGATGACGAGGCTGAATGGATTGTCTGCAAAGAGTGTGCAGAACCAGTTTTATAAAATACGGGAATAAACTTGACTTGTCCTAAGTTTATGGTAGTGTAGTAATACACAGCCAAACGAAGGAAGATAAAAAATGGTTGACCCGAAACAAATAGACAAAGAGATAGCAGAGACCGAGTTCCAACTATCCAGCATCACTATGCGTATCAAGAGTGTCGAAGACACTGTTAAGCGCTACAGAGAACAAGCAGTGAAGTATCCGCACTACGCAAGTCGTGCTGACGAGCAAATGCTAGTTCGCAACGCACTCCTTGTAGAGCGCACCCCACTGGTTGAGAAAGTAAGAAGTCTCAACGCACAATACACAGGTTGGACTCGTGCGTTCCTTGTAATCAACTCAAATGGACACATTCACAAAGACCGCAGTTGCTCGACTTGTTTCGTAAGCACCAAGTATTACTGGGTCACCGAACTCAGTGGTGATGACGAAAATACAATCATCGAGAAAGCGGGAGAGAAAGCCTGCACAGTTTGTTACCCAGACGCACCAGCAGACATTCTGCGTCTGAAGTCTCAGATTGAACACCCAGACAATGTTCGTGCTCGTGAAGAGCGTGAAGCGAAGCGTCTTGCTAAAGAAGAGAAGTTTCGCCGAGTTGGAATCTGGAACGCAGACGGAACTCCGCTAAAGGTTTATGACAGCGCTTGGTCGAGTTATCGCTACGAAGTCAAGACCGAACGCACAGCAATGCAGATTGCTCTGAGCCACGGAGTTTGGTTGGCTGAAGAAGCAAAGCGTGAAAACAAGAGTCCAGAAAAAGTTGCTCGTGCTGAAGAAGCGCTCAATGCGATTTACGAGGCGCTCGCCGTAAAGCACGGAACTGACACCGACACTCAGCGTAAAGCGATTGAACTCAAGGTTCAGAAGCAGGTTGAAAAGAACGAGAAAGCAACAGCCAAGTGGTTGGCTGAGCACCCAGAATACCAGCGCTAAGAAATAAAAGAGAGGCGGGCTTCGGCCCGCTTCTTCTTTTTTGTCCCAGAAAAAAGGGTAGCCCATTTTCCAATCTCATTTTTGGAGCGTGGAAAATCATAGACCCTTTGGAGAAGCCCATCCCGGCCCATGTTTATTACTTAGTGATAAATGTCAGTGGCTGCTTCTAAACTTTCGAGAGTCAGGAAAAAAGATTTCTAAAAAAGTTTTGGAAATGTTCTTGACACTGGGAATAAATACGATACTGTTGTAGTTATAGATAGTATCAAACAAAGTTCGGAAAGGAACTTACCACCAAAATGACAACTACACCTAAGCAGTTAGACAAAGTTACCGCCACGATTGAAGATGATGAACTCACCTTCACCCTGTCTGGATTCCTAGACAAGAGTGAATGGGAAATCAACATCAACTTCAAAGCAGCGCCACTCAACAAGAGTTGGAAACTAACTGGTGTCTATCTTGACGATGAAGAAGAAATCACCAAGTTGCTACGCAGCGAATACATTGACTACATCATGGAGTATGTCAGCACCTCAGTTGAGATTGAGAAGGTTGACTGCGAGCACGATGATGAAGATGTCTTCGAGAACGAGCACGATGTTCGTGAGTGTGACCGTTGTGGAGCGACCCTAGGAAACTAGGGCGCAACACGCCGAACAAAAGTAGGATTTGACAAAATGTCAGAACCTGCCCTATACTAGAAACATAACCAGTCAAAAGGAAGGAAACCAAAATGACTGAACCAATCAAGTCTCTCCGAGACTCAGCGGGTAAGGCTCTATACCTAGAGTTCCGCAAACCAGGCTACACCTACCAAATGGTGATAGCGCCGAGCGTAGTCGGATTGGATGGTCGAGCAACTCGACTAACCACGATGTCTCGCAGAATGAACACAGTTCAGGCTCGAAAGAACTGGGGCTTTGCATCTAGTTTTCAAGCACCTAATGCTATTGACCCTGACACTAATCTATTCATCTCGAAAGATGATGAACAGGCAAAAGAGATTGGTGCAAGCGCACTGAACTTTGTCACCTCAACTCTTAGCAACCTATTCCACAAGGAATACAAGTTGTTCAAGAACCCGATTGCAGTGGAGATTTCTTACGAAGAGATTCAATCACTACAAGCAAAGAAAACCCCTGCGAGTCTTATTCGTAGAATCCAGCGCAACCGAGTTGCTCAAGGATTCGGCGAAGAGATTGCTTACGCAGAATAAGTCATAACACGGAAGGATAAAATCATTATGACTACAAACACACACATTGCTTTGATAGAAAAGCAAAAAAGATTCCACGAGAATCTACCAACAGCACTGTTCGCAGTTGCTGGAGCACACCTCAACTCAAAGTTGGCTGGCGATTTCTCGCTATTCTTCGATGAGGAAAATGGCAAGGCAGTTCTTCGCAATCGAGACGGAGCACCTGCACGGAAGGTAAAAATGGTTAGCGCCGAAGTTAACGCTGGGGCTGAGTTCTACTCAAGACCTAATGGCGAAAAGTATTTTGGTCGTCTATGGGGCGAGCACGGAGATGTAGAAGTTCTACGCAAGTCTCGTGCCTCTGGTCTGTTCTCTCTGTTCTACGGAGCGCCAGGCTGTGGCAAGACTGCTCTCGCTGAGGCAGCCTTTGGTGAAGACCTATACACCGTTCTTGGAACTGGCGATACCGAAGTCGCAGACTTCGTTGGTGGCTATGTTCAAACTGCTACTGGCGGTTTCGAATGGGTAGATGGTCCTTTGCTCAAGGCAGCAGAAGAAGGCAAGCCACTTCTGATTGATGAAATCGGAATCATTGACCCGAAGGTGCTGACTGTTGTTTACGGTCTTATGGATGGTCGCAAGGAGATTGCGGTCACCGCAAATCCAGAGCGAGGCACTGTCAAGGCTAAAGACGGTTTCTATGTAGTCGCTGCGACTAACCCTAACGCTCCTGGCGTTGTGTTGTCTGAGGCTCTACTATCTCGTTTCGCACTTCATGTCGAAATGACTACCGACTGGTCTCTTGCTAAAAAGTTAGGTGTGCCAACTGCGATTGTAACCGCAGCGCAGAACCTATCTAAAAAGCAAAGCAACGAAGAAGTATCGTGGTCTCCACAGATGCGTGAGTTGCTCCGATTCCGTGACATTGCCAATGACCTTGGCACGAAGTGGGCAATCGCAAACTTGCTAGCGCAAGCGCCAGAGATTGACCGCCCGATTGTCGCAGATGTCTTCACCCGAATCTTCGGTGAAGAATGTAAGCCAGCACGAATCTAATCCTTCCCGATTCGTGTTGCGTGTCGGGGTGGGTTGAGTCCCCCAACTCCCTGCCCCGACACACCCTAAAAACTTTAATAAATAAACTTGACACTAGGAATAAAAACCTATAAACTCTAGTTATAACTAATGAACCTAAAAGAACAGGAATAAAAAAATGGCTCATTTCGGAAACGATGTAAAGACCCGCAACTCCACACCAGTGGAGTGGCTCAAACTAAACGCACAGGTTGGCGCACTAGTCAACACTTGGGCAGTTCGTGGCGACCTTGTTGTAAATCTCAACGAGACCACGCAGATGCCAGCACCCGCACTATTCAATCCTGCGAGCGCAGAGATTGAAGTATGTATCCCCGCAGCATTTGGCTTTGGCGTAAAACCTGCTGAGGTCGGAGACCTTGGTAAGCGTAAGCACCAACTAAGATTCCCAAAGGCTAGTGGAGCGATTTTCCACGAGGCACTTCACGCACGATTCACTCGTTGGTCATTGGAGAAGGCTTACACCGATTTGTCTCCAAAGGCTTATGGCGCAATCCACTTACTTGAAGAGGGTCGCATCGAGGCTTGGGGTATTCGTGTCGCACCTGCGAACCGAGTATTCCTACGAGCATCGGCTCTTGAGATTGTTGTAGCAGACCTAGACAAAGCGATTGCTAACGCATCGTCAGTCGAGAGCGTTGCAAAACTTATGGCACTTACCAGCGCACGAGTTGATGCTGGCATTCTAGATGCTCACGATGTTGCACCTGCCGATGAACTTATTGAGACTGTGCTTGGCGCAGACATTGCGAATGAACTTCGTGAAGTCTGGGTAGCGTTTCAGGCTCACACCAATCACGATGATGCTACTGAACTTTATGCTCTTGCTAACAAGTGGGTAGAGATTATCGAGCGTGCTAAGACCGAGCAGGGCGAAGACGAAGGTGGCGAAGGCGAAACCGATTGCGAGCACCCTGGTGGTGGCACTCCTGGCGGAGAGTCTGGTGGCGAACCTAGTGGCGAGCCTAGTGAAGACGAAGGTAGCGAAGAAGGTAAACCGACTTCAAGCCCGATTGACAAAGTTCGAGAGGCTATCAAGGAAATCCTTGACGAAATCAAAGACAAAGTTGAGATTGCTAACAATGACGAAGTTGCCGATGCCGAGCAAGAAGAAGACTGGGCAGAGCAGGTTCGTGAGCGTGAAGAGATTGCTAATGAAAAAGACGGAAACGAAAAAGTTGCCGAGCAAGTTTTTCACGGACACACTAAGCCAGCAGGTTCAGGTTCAGGCTCTCGACTAGTCGAGACTCGTCAACCAACCAGCAACGAGCGCATCGCAGCAGTTCAGATTGCTAAGGCGTTAGAGCGTGCTAAGTATCGTGACCGTTCGCAGACCGAAATCAACACCGTTGTGCCTCCTGGCAAACTACGCACTCGTGCGTTGGTTCAGGGCGCTGCGATGAAGGCTAAGGGCGTGCGTGGTAATGTCGAGCCTTGGCGCAAGACTGTTCGCAAGCAGACCGAAACTCCAGAACTAAAGATTGGCGTTATGGTTGACATCTCTGGCTCAATGGGTATGGCGATGCAACCTATGGCGGTCACCGCTTGGGCTATCTCTGAGGCTACTCGCCGAGTGGATGGCAAGTGCGGTATGGTCTATTACGGTTCAGGCGTGTTCTCAACTCTCAAGCCAGGTCAGCACCTCAAGGAAGTCAAGGTCTATTCAGCCCCAGACGGAACTGAAATGTTTGACAAAGGTTTCAAGGCGCTAGACGGTGCTATGAACTTGCTCCACGGAAACGGTGCTCGTCTCTTGGTGGTCGTGTCTGACGGACACTACACCCCAGAAGAGCGAGCCAATGCTACCAAGTGGCTCAAGCGTTGCCACCAGCAAGGCGTTGCGGTTCTGTGGATTTCCTACGGAGACGATTTGCCTAAGACCTTGGTAAAGGATTATGGTCAGGTCGTTGTGCTTGGTCGCACCGAATCCACCGAGACCACTGCCAAGTTGATTGGCAAGGCTGCGGTTGATGCAATCAACAAGGTGCTCGCTAAATAAAAATAAACTTGGCGTGTCTCAGTTTTTCTGTTCTGTTTCCTGAGACACGCCAAATCTTTTATCAAAATGGACTTGACAAAACGAAAGAAGTAGTGTTCAATAGAACTATGAAAGAAAACATAAACAACGAGCAGGTCAGGCAATACCCTTGCCCCACCTGTGACGGACAAATCCCAAACAACGAAACCCCCGGCGCATACATGGGAGCAATCTCACGCACCGACAACAAGACCGAAGTCTGTTCCGCTTGCGGAACTCGTGAGGCTCTGTTACCAATCATCATTGCCCAGCGTAGCAAGATGCTAGAAGACATCGCAAAGATTGACCGAGCACTTGGCATGGGGGTGAAATAAAATGAGCAAGATTTTTGTAACCGATGACGGAACTTGGGGAGATGCCGAAGACCTACACATCTTCGACACGACCAACTGGACACAAGAACAGTTTGACGAGTTCGACAGTGAGAGCGACAACGGAAAACTAGCACTAGCCAAAGAGTTCTCTTGGGCGAAGTGTCCGAAGTGTGACTACCCGACTCACCCAGATGCACTAGCCCAGTGGCAGATGTGCCACGACTGCGAGAACCAGTCCTGCCCGACCTGCGGCGAGATTGAGTGCGAGCACGAGTTCTAAGCCAACCGTTCAACCACAAGCCCTGAGCAGAAATGCTTGGGGCTTTGTGCTGCGGTGGGAAAGTGCCTTTTGAAAACGCCTGGCAAAGCACGTAGCGCAGCACGTACGGCAGCGCCTGGCAAAACACGTAGCGCAGCACGTAAGCAAGTGCCTGGCTGAAGACGGCGGCTGACGCTGAAAAATAAAACATAAGACTTTGAAATAAAAACACCTCCGTAAAATGTCATTGGCTGCCGTTAGTATTTTTGCCTCAGTATTTAGTATCTCTATTTGTTATTTAGTATTTACTATTCGCTGCCAGGTAGCGGTGTTGCTCGCAAACCACTTAGGCGGGTCAGGCTCAGCGGACTTCACTCCCGCACACAGACCCGCACACTCAGGCAGTCAGGCGGTGGCATACTTAGGCGGTCAGCAACTCAGGCGGTCAGGCGGTCAGGCTCAGGCACACACTCAGGCAGTCAGGCTTAGGCTCAGGCTTGGCGGTTCAGGCTTAGGGACACCCGACTCACCAGCCCGCAACCCGCATCTGAAATCCCCGCCCTCTGAAGCCCGTTTCAAAAAGGGTATGCCATTTTCCACACTTGACATCTGCAATGTTTAATCATGCTTCTGGCTATGCAAATCTTATTTTTGCCCGCTTGACTTTTTCTTCTTTTTGTGCGGAACTTCTTTCCTCGCCGTTGAGCGTGGAAAACACTAGACCCTTTTTTTCTTGCTTCGCTTCAGCCGCATCTGAGATTATTTCTTAGCGTGCAAATAATTTGATTAGCACTCACCCGCTTCGACTGCTAAAAATAATCCGTTACCGTTTTGTTATAAAAAATAATCCATAACTTGACACTAAATGTCATTAGGGTATGTTAGTATTTAGGTATCAACAAAAGAAAGGCACGAAAGTGTTAGAAACCAGAACAGTAATAATCGGCGAGATTCGCCACGAAATCACAAACTCATGTATCTGTGAGAACTACAACGAAGAAACCAATACCTATTCACCAGCAGATTCTTGCTATGGATGCTGGAGCGATGAGGTTAGCAACTTCGATTATGAAATTATCAAACCTTGGCGTGACGCAAACGGATTCGATGAAGACACAAACATTCGAGTGGACTTCAACCGAGTCAACTGGAACGGCGTGAGCGGATACGGAATTGTCAAGGCAACGGCTAGTTGGGTAATCTCCGCTATCAGTATCAACACCGACTGGCGAGTAGTCTTCACCCTAAACGGCAAGGCACTCACCGCAACCCGATACTCACACGATGAACCAGTTGGCACTGGACTCATCACCTTCAACTTGTTCGAGCGAGAAGAAGACTAAACCGCAAGAAGAATGCCCGCCAGAAATGGCGGGTATTTTTTTACCTCGCCGATTCGAAAAGGGTATGCCATTTTCCACGCTAAAAAACTTTTTAGAAAACGGGAAGAAAACTTGACTTTCTTAAGTATTCATAAGTGAAAGGAAATAAATGTTTAGAGAACAAGACGGAGATGACGAACAAGCAGAACTATTTGCTATGGGACTCATCAAAGAACCGAAGGACAATGGGACACTTACCCTTGTGCCTTGTAAGCACCCGAAGTTATGTAAGACGCACGGAACAATGAGGATTAGGTTGCGGATACTAAAAAATAGATTCAAGAAATCGGGAAGAAATCTTAAAGAGAGAAAGTTATAATAAATGAAAGGAGATGAAATGACAGACCAGACACCGAAGCAAGACCCGCTGAACCCGAAGTTCTATTTGAACACGGACAAACCAGACATCAAGGGATTCTTGACTTGGCTATTCGACCCAGCAGTAGATGAAGCCATCAAGAAGTTCAGCGAAGAGAACGCAGAAAACTAATCCGTTCAGTAAGCAGAACCGAAGCCCGTGCCGAAAGGTGCGGGTTTCTTTTTTGCCCAGCGGAAGCGGAATGGAAAATCTAATACCCTTTTCGGCTTCGCCGATTTCTCATCCTCAATGGAGGTTGAACGGCGAAGGCGGGGATTTTTTATTACACAAGAAATGCTCATCACGGATTTATTTTTCGTTATCATTTCGTTATCAAAAAACTTTGCGACACGACTTGTAAATGTCAGTGGAGTATGTAATAATAAATGTAGTTGGAAAAGTTCCAACAAAACTTCTCGGAAGGAAGTGATACCAATGGAGAACATTGGAATCCACACAGAGTCTAATAAGGCTTCTGTAATCACCGCACCAATCAAGTTTGACTTGTCTGGACAATGCTTCATCACGATTGACTATTTCACGAACACAGCAAACGAAGCCGTCTATCGAGTTCAGACCACCGATTATGTAATAAACGAGTGGAACGAATACTTTGCGACTTTATCGCTAGCACTTATGCGAGTCGCAACCCTAACCGCTTGTATCGAGTTCGAAGTCAACCACGAAGGCGAATCACTAGCGTTCGTTAATGACCCGTCAGTTTTCGCAGACCACGCTCACCGATTCATCAACGAGCAAGTCAAGTAATCCAAACCGAGATGCCCCCGCAGAGATGCGGGGGTTTTCTTTTGCCCGCTGGGTTTTGAAAGGGTATAGCATTTTCCACGCTGGGAGGTTATTGCTCGCACGGCTCGCCCTCTGAGTTATGAAATAAAAATAAATGTCAGGGGTCTGGTTTATGATTCACGGACAAGCAAAAAAAGTTTCTATAAAAAAGTTTTCAAATGAACTTGACAAACAGAAATGATTATGCTTTACTTATCAAGTCATAACAAATCAACAAGGAAGGAATGACACTATGCCAAACTGGGCAAGCAACATTATCGAAATCTACGGAGAGAAAGAAGTTCTCGAACAGATTATCGCCAAAGGTAAAGAAGGCGAATACGCAGAGTATTCAGACTGGAACACCGAAACTCACAAGCACGACACAGTTACTTATCACCCACGAACTTTCTCTTTCGAGAACTTCGTGCCAACACCAAAGGAACTTCTAAACGGAGAAGGCTGGTATAACTGGCGAGTCGCAAACTGGGGAACTAAGTGGGACATTGACCAAATGGGACTAAGCCCATTGACGATTGTTCAAGACGAAGAAAACTCAGACCAACACAAAATCGTATTTGGATTCAACACCGCTTGGTCACCTGCGATTGAGTTCTGGTCAAAGTTCAGCGAGTTGTATCCGACAGTCGCAGTAGAAAATAAATACTGGGAAGAAGGTATGAACTACATTGGTCAAGCCTTTATTCAAGACGGAGCAGTTTCTGATTACGAAACCGAAATCACCAACGACCTTTACGAAAAGGCTGGTGCGGAGTTCATCATTGAAGACGGACAGCGTGTCGTTGATTGGGAAGTTTCAGAAATCGAGTTCGAGAAAGTTTTCCCACTCGTCTAATCACGGAAAGCGGAGAACCGCCACCTAAAAACTGGCGGTTTTTCGTTACCAAAATGTAATAAAAAACTTGCTCTAAATCTTGACAGATGTCAGAAGTAGGGTATAGACTTCTAGTAGTTGGAAAAGAAAGCCAACAGATTCGGAAGGAATCGAAAATGGAAAAAATTATTCTAGTAAGCACTTCAACTGGTCAGCGTGGTCAGGATGGAAAGCAGAAAGTTTACGAGATTATCGTAAACGATAATGTGGTAACTCTCCGCTGGGGCAAAGCGGAAGAAGACCGCAAGCAAACCAAGCGTGAGTTCTTCGGAACTCCACAGCGAGCAAAGATGTTCGCCGAAGACAAGATGTGGGAGAAAGTTGCTAAGGGCTACCGAGTAGCACTTAGAGCCTAATCCGCAAAGGTGGTGGGGCGAGATAGAAATGTCAGACCCCACCGCTATAATAAAAGTATCAACAAAGTTTTTCACGAAAGGAAAACAAAATGGCAACAACAGTTCAGCAACTAATCGAACAACTGCAACGGAATCATCAACCAGAAGATTCAATCGTGTTTCAGTATTTCGTAGCAGACTACACAGGCAAGAGCGAAGAAGAGTTCGCACCGATTGCCGAATACCTAATGAATAACCAATCGTTCGGAGAAGAGTCAACAAACTTTTTCACCGCTTGGCTAAACGAAGGTGAAGATGTATTACTAACTCTTGCGGAGCAGGAAGAAAAGGAAACCAACTAAATGGGAATCAAACTAGAAAATAAAATCAAGTTTCTATGGACTCGCAAAGACTTTGATGGAGTCTGTGGCAGACCGCTTACCGACAGGGAGTGGGAAGTTATGGCTAGTGAAGTCGAAAGCGAAACCGAAGAGTTTTGGTTTAACAAAATTGTAAAAGCCAAGTTCGAGATTATTGAACACTTAGTAGAACAGGACAACAAGTATGAGTAAGCAGTATCACTTTGTAGTTGTATACGACACCGAAACAAAAGAGTGGTCAACCGAGCCAGATGTTTCTATGAACTTTGATTCAGGAGATGTGTGGGACACCGACACTCAGGAGTGGGAGTTCAACACTTGCGACACCGCAGAACAAAATGCAATCACGGATGCAATCGCAGTCATAATGCGAAACGCACCAGCAGTAGAAATCGAGGGTGGTGAATAAAATGAAATACAACCTTTACGCAAATGAAAGCAACGACTTTATTCCAAATGTTGAGTTAGTAAAAGTTCTTGGCGACAGCAGGGACATAAGTATCCACTTCCTATGGAACGGAAGTAAGCAATGGCTTGCTATGAGCAAGGACAACTACTACAACGACAACTCTTGGCTTGTCACCGAAACCGATTACACGGAAGAGTTCGGGACTTGGCTTGACGAGAACCTAGAAAACTACGACAGTCTAGAATCTATGTTCGAGTTAGAGAAACTAATCCAAGACCGCTACGAGATTCAGTTCGAGGTAGGCGAGTAAAAACCAGAAAGTTCGGCGGGAGTAATCCCGCCAACTTTTTTGACTCTTGCAAAAGGGTAGGGTATTTTCCACGCTAGAATAAAACACACTACCGATAAAAAATAGTAGAATAAGAAAGAACCCGAAAGGAAAATCCACATGGCAAACTACACCGCAAAGATTACATTGTCTTTCCCTGTTGACGCAGAAACCCCAGCAGACGCTTGGCGTATTGCACATTACTCAGCAATTGCTTTCGTAAATGGTAACGACAATGCCTCGGAGTTGCTACAAGACTACGGAAATGTTGAGCAACCAGAATACAACTACATAGATGATGGTGGCGTTCAGATTTTTGACGAGCAGGGAACTACTCTTCTAGTAGATGGCAACTCGCAAACCGCAGGTCAGGGTGACGAGGACATTGAGCCACAAGTCAGCACCGAACCAGAAGATTTAGAAAAGGCTGTTCCTACTGACGAAGAAGAAAAGCCAGACTCAGAATAGTCTTCACAAAGCAAAGCAACACCGAACTACGAAAAGACAAAGGAAAGCAAATGCTATTTAGAACCGCACTCGGTCAGGCAATACGAGAGATTCGCAACGAGCAGGGCAAGACCCTCCGTGATGTCTCAACCTCAGCACCGATAGCGTTGGGCTATCTAAGTGAAATCGAACGAGCACGCAAGGAAGTTTCTTCCGAGGTGCTTTACGGAATAGCAACTTCCCTGAACTGCGAGGTATCCGATTTGATTTCTTACGCAAACGACATTCTCATTGTCAGCGAACTGCACAAGTTGGAGTATTCGCTAACTCGATAGCAAATAATACGCTTGGAAAATCCCATACCCTTTTTGCCGTAAGTTTTTTACACGGAAGGTTTTTTCTGGGCTACAAAAAATCTTGGGAAATCTGCCTCTAAAATCTGTTATCTTTTTGTTATCTAAATGTGCTTGACTTTTTAGAGATTTATGGTATGCGACACCCCAAAAGTCCGTTATCAAAATGTTATAAAAAAGATGCCAAATGAACTTGACAAATGTCATAGGCGTATGATTTACTAGATACATCAAGCAGAAATGCGAGATTACAACTAAACAGAAAAACCCGAAAAAACTTTTTTCTAAAATGGGAATAAAAAATGTCGGAAGTATGTTATAGTATGTAGGTA
>Ga0114960_10002132_pt1 | contig 15629 bp, 13 predicted proteins | sample C_130625_MF_Meta_FD_92637 | JGI IMG/M metagenome (GOLD analysis project Ga0114960, IMG submission 92637) | Freshwater microbial communities from Lake Croche, Canada to study carbon cycling - C_130625_MF_MetaG | ecosystem: Environmental > Aquatic > Freshwater > Lake | place: Lake Croche, Canada... | reverse complement strand
CCCGCACGCCCTAAGAACACCGAAGGTGTTCAAGGGTTGAGGCCCATAGGGCCTCTGACCCCTCCTTCCTGTTCAACGGCAAGAAAATACTGCCGTTATGCCCACCGAAGGTGGGCATATCCTAGCGGTCAGCGAGCAAAGCTCGCAACCTTGACCCCCCAAAGGGGGGTCTGAGGAGGTTCGTACAAGGGAGGGGTCAGAGGCCCTATGGGCCTCAACCCTTGAACACCTTCGGTGTTCTTAGGGCGTACGGGTCAGAGGTCTCAGAACCACCTACGGTGGTTCAAGATTGCGAGCTTTGCTCGCTAATCCGAAGGACCTCAACCTTGTGCGGCTGCGCCGCACTTAGGGAACCGTAGGTTCCTGTAAAGGTTCCTGTATTAGAGGACAGTATTGACATCTTTGGCAAGCAGAAAGAACAAGACAAAAAGAACCTGTTTCACAATTTTTTTATAGCGAACATAATAGTCAATATACTGTAATTTTTCTTCGGTATTTTTATAATTAATCACAGAATTGCGGTAAGTATAAAACGCCACGGCAGTCGCAATATAGACCCCCAAGGTGACCTGGTCGTGATTATAGGAAATTTGGTGAATAATCGCGGAAGTATCAAAGACGTCCAACTCAAATTTCTCGGCAATGGAAGAGACCATGGCCTTTCCCAACACGATTTTACGAAGAGGATTCTCGGGAATCAAAAAGCCATCTCCCCCCGTCAAAGGATAACCCACCATAATGGGGACCAAACTTTTAAATAGGGACGCGAAGGAAGGCGGCATATGACGTTATTGTATAGTTTATAATATGAAAGTAAAATAATTCCCCCGCCAGCAAAATCAATTTTTACAGGAACCTACGGTTCTTTGTACGAACCTCCCTTTACAGGAACCTACGGTTCTTTGTACGAACCTCCCTTTACAGGAACCTACGGTTCTTTGTACGAACCTCGCTCAGAACGACTTCGCCGTTCAAGGTTGCGAGCTTTGCTCGCCGGTCAGAATGGAAGACGCATCCATAAGTAGCATGATACCCCACAACTCCGCATTCGCATCGTTATCCGTTTGAGTATCTGTAGATCCGTCGACCACAATAGAATCGTCCGGGTCAACAAAAGGCGGGATATACCCCCAATCATTGTAAAAAACCGCCAAACCAATGTGACCATTATCGTTCAAATTCGCACCAGGTTCATTTCCGTGCATCGCGACCCCCGTATTCCAGGATAAGAGCGCAGTACTGGTATTCGAAATAAAGGACGACTGCGCTACCCCCGCAGAATCCGTCTCCACCAGAGACATTGTAGTTTCCGCCCCCGTAACCCGCCTAGACACAACACGAGGAGCCTGTAGAATCGTTTCCGTATCATTTCTAAGAATGTCATCCTCAGAATCGTCCGGCTCCCCCTCGACAATAGTAATACCATCGTCCTCCGGACGCAGCATCAAGACCCGGGTAGTAAACAACTCTTCGGCCTGTTGTACCGTAAAAGTTTCGTGTTTATCGTTAAAGGAAGCAACCAAGGACCGCGGGACCGGATTCGCGACAAAAGGGTTTTCACCACCGAATGGCTCGGGAGAGAGAATTTTTCTACCAAAATTGTGATTGAATTTCAAAAACTGGTGCGCGCGAAGTTTGAGAAGGGCCCGCGCAATCGTCCGCTTTTCCGTGCCCTGAATGTGGTCCTGTACAAGTAAAAACAAATACAAATAGGGCCGCATAACGTTAACCAAGACGTCGCGCGGGAATTCCGGGTGAATATCAATGGCAATGGGTACAGAACGCCGGACAATCCGGTGATTACGTGTTACCCGCGTACGGTACTCAACGACCCGCGTACCCTTGAAATAAGAACGGATCATATACTTAATTTCCGCATAGAGTATGGTGTGAGGACTATGCATAACATAATTTCTAATGGAGATATGGCGCAATTTGGCCTCATTATCAATGAGGAAATTCTCCAATTCAAAATGGTTGAGAAAACACTCGGTAAATAGCGGCGGGGTGATGAACCGCGTCTCCACCACCCGAAAATAAATATTGTACATGTCCGTCTTGGTAAACGCCACATTGGTATAAGGATTTTTGGGGAAACGGGGCTCGGCAAAAAAGTCGTGTGAATTCATGAGGGCAGTCATGGTCAAGTTCAATACATCGGAGATGGTAAACAAATATTTGCCCCCCGATTGAATAACTACAAAGGTATTTTTGTGTGAGGGGTCAATGGGATTGAGACAGAGATCGGTGTCAATTTTCGTTTTGGCAGTTTTAAATCGGAAAATCTGGATGAATTTTTTGAGCGCAAAATAAGTGCGCTGCGTTTTATGGAAAATGTCGACAATGGCATCCTTGGTATCTTGCGATAGGAATAAATTGCTTAATATAGTAGTTAAGGCAACCTGATACTTGTGTCGTACCCAGCGTTCCAGCTGCTCGGTCTTGGCTTTATGGGTACGCTTATATCGCTTCCCCATGGCGTCATTGTTCTCCTTTTGTTGAAAAATAAAGAGCCCCGAAATGATGTAATAAACATGAAACATAATGCTGGGATGAATATCCTCCGGGTCAGAGCAAAGCTCGCAACCTTGAACCACCGAAGGTGTTCTGAGAGAATTATGTTGTACATCCTTCCAAAAGGTAAAAGATTCCGATGGCAAAATTATGGTGGGAGCCTTCGCATGTAACTGTAACAACTTGTAATACGTTAACATGCGAAACAATGAAATTTTGTATACTATGTATAATGTGACGAAGTCTTTATGCTAGTTTCTTACATATTTTTGCGGGGGACCAAGGTCCCCCTCAGAACACCTTCGGTGTTCAAGGTTGAGGCCCATAGGGCCTCTGACCCCTCCTTCCTGTTCAGCGGCAAGAAAATACTGCCGTTATGCCCGCCTAAGAGCGCCTTCGGTGCTCAAGGTTGAGACCCCAACGGGGTCTATGACCGAAGGTGGGCATTTCCTAGCGGAGGGGCGTACGGGTCAGAGGTCCTTCGGACCTCAACCTAGAACGGCGAAGCCGTTCTGAGGGAACCCGCAGGGTTCCCGTAAAGGGTTCCCGTAAAGGGTTTACCAATCGTTTCCGACCCGACATAAATCCTTGTAAGGAATGAGCGCCGCATCGCTTTCGTTTTTCCTTTCGCTTTCGCTTTTCGAAGGGAAGCCACCATTCTCTATGGTTTTATTCTTAGGAGGAGCCGGCGTATTCATGATCCGCAAGATGGCAGAAACAATGGCGCTTCGTTCAATATCCTGCGGATCCATGTCGCATAGCGCAATGCCCGGATACTTCCCGTCCGCCTCGGAAAGGGTGGACCGAATCTTGCTAACCATCACCGCAAGACCATTGTCCACCCCCCGATCGCTCTGATTCAAATCCCCATTGACCACCATTTTGGAACCACAACCAATGCGTGTAGTCGCCATCAACAATTGTGTGGGGCTACTGTTCTGCATTTCGTCGGCTAAAATAAAACAACGCTTAAAGGTTCTGCCTCGCATAAAGGCCAGAGGCGCAATTTCAATCAACCCGGCGTTCACCATCGCATCAATATCTTTTTGGGTATAATATTCCAAAAAAATATCAAAAATAGGTCGGGTCCAGGGATCCATTTTGCTTTTGATGTTGCCGGGTAAAAAGCCCAGATCTTCTTCCACTGTGACGGCGGGCCGGGTAAGGACAATGCGGTCGTAGAGCCCCGTGCGTAAGCCCTGAATGGCATGTAAACACGCAAACAGGGTCTTCCCGGTTCCGGCAGGTCCTAAAGCAAACACCAACGGCGTGTGGAGATCTTCGACCGCGCGAACATATTTTTTTTGGTTCTCCGATTTGGGGGAATATTTGGGGACCATGCCCCGGCTGCTGTGTAACGAGTCAATGTGCCGCCCCATGGATTTATGCCCTCTCATGGGCACCGCCAGCGCCGACGCGCGCAACAAAGGCGAAACCGCCGCGACCAAAACAAGAGGTTTCACAAGCATCTGTGTATTTACAGTAAAAAAACAAAAAAGATGGTTATATATTACGTGAAAGCATCAAAAACTAACAACAACTACTATTTACACCGTTAAACATTCAAAACGTTACCTTGACCCGTTCCTTGACCTAATCTTCGTCAGTATCGCTGTCATCATTCGTGGCCCACGATCCCGGACCACTGAATTTGCGGTGACGAGCAAAGAGCTTGCGCAAATCTACCGCGGGACTTGGCTCGCTTTCGATTGGCGCGCGTGGCGCCTTCAGCATCGCCAAGAGCGCCGCCGCATACGTCTTGTTGGAAACCTCGTTGACCGAAGATCCCTCCTCCGCCAAATGGGGAAACACGCTACCATCCTCATCCTCATCCTCATCCTCATCCTCATCTTCATCTTCATCCTCATCCTCATCTTCATCCTCATCCTCATCCTCATCCTCGGAAGAGGAAAGCATGGAATATCCGTTGGAAGAGACAGAGGCCTTGTCATCGCAGCACTTCTGCGGCTTCATCGGCGTATTGCGCAGATCCTTACCAGATTGTGCGCGCTTGAGCTTGGGGCACTGGGAAACCATGTGGCCAAGCGTGAAACAGTAGCGACACTCCATCGCCAACAGAGTGGGGCAGGTAATGCGGCTGTGTGGGTCGCGCGTCTCCCGGACAAAGTGACTGTTACACACGCTTTCCGGCTTACCCGTGTCAAAGCAAATCTTACAAAAGGGCTTGACCTGTTGAGACTTGTTGAGCGCAGAGCTGGTCGAGTTACGACGTTGGAAAACAGTGGGAGACATTGTGTAGCGTGTTTGGTGTAGGCGTTCTTATCCTTGGTGGGTTGTAGATGTTCTCAATGTTGATCAAAAAGAATCAATTTTTTGTAGGAAAATATACGCGTCTTGACCGTTTTTTGTTTTTGAGACGTTTCGTTTTCCGGTTTTTATTGGCGCGGCGTGACCCCCCCTGTGGTCGTTTCGCCGTGAAAAATTTGGACATTTGGGGCATTTGGGGCATTTGGGGCATTTTGGAAAGAGACGCCCGAACGGCCGATTCCATGCGTGAGAACCGGGACAAAGATTTGGGCAAAGATTGGGAAGGTAAAGGCAAAGTCTCAGAAGGAGGTCTAACATCAATAGTATCTTCCATAGCCGGGTACAAAGATTCATAGTGATCACGACCATTGTATTTCAAATAAATGGTCTGTTCGGGATCTTTATGTGAATACACGCTTACGAGGTAATGCTCTCCAGTGAGTAAAAACAAAACAATTTTGTATTTGTGTAACAGCGCCAGTATCAAAATTTCCGAGAGTTGAGCATATTCTTTATCACGACATATTTTGCTGTCATGGTTTTTATCTTGCTCGTCGCGCGTCTGATGAAATGTAATTAAGGCGTCTCGGATACCTTGTATCAAGAGCCTATTTTCACGAAATTCCTCATTATCTATTTTACGAATTGTATCAAACGCGTGTCGGATAGCCTTTATCCAGTTATGTTTTTTGTCATCAGTCGCCTCGATTTTTTCGTGAATTTCCGTGTAAATATCACACACCTCCTTCCGGAATTGCTTGGCTTTATCAATGAGCCTTTTATTTTTCTCATCCAGAAGATTGGGTAGAAATGTGGAGTGTGCGATGGAATAAAACAGACAATTTCCGTCGCCCAGGTTTGGCTGTTCTTTAAATGTGCGATGAACGATCTTTGTATTGATTAACAAATTATCTTGACCTAAACTAGAAATTTTATCATAGATTTTTCCGTTATCATCAATAGTATCAATTGTTTCAACCGGCATAGTATTAATTATAGAATAATGAGATATTTTGGAACTTGGTACAGAGAGCCACCCAAAAATATATGGTAGAATAGTATAGAAGAACGAAACCGTCCATGTGGGAAATATTCGGATACGATCGGGTATCGTTTGAAAAATTCATCTACGAGAACAGCATATTATCGACGACGGCAGGCGTCTTGGTAGCTTATTCGGCCAAGGACATGATCCAATCATTTGTAGGGGATCTCTTGTTACCGGGAATATATTTCATCTTCGTCCAAAATTACGTCAATAGCAAATTCGTGTCAAAGGTGTTTGAACCGGTAAACAAATTAGATTTGCCCCGGTTCTTCTCCAACCTGATATCCTTCATGGTGATTTTGTTTATTACATATTTAACGATCCAACATATAATAAAAAAGGTATTGCCATACGACACGCTGTCACCGTCACCATCATCACCGTCCCCCACAAAATAATCACAAATAATTGTCTGTTAAACTGTAGCCAAGATTGTCGAGCAAACGCACCACTTTAGCATGGTCTGCTTCGACCCCGCTCCCGATGGTGGACTCAAGACCCTCTTGGACAATGAGCCAGGGAAAAAAGGACCAAGACCGCCCCCGTGTCTGTAAGCGCGTGGTCATCCAGTCGGCCCCCCAGAGTTCCCCCGAAAACATATCGAGTAGCAGTCTGGCCCCCGCCAAAGAAAGCACGTAGCCCCCCGTCAAATATTGATCATTCGCCAAAGCCCATTGGTGGGGCGGGTCAATCGCCTCGGAAACATTCAAAAAAACCGCGTCCCATTCCCCCTCGACCAGGTCGAGCTGACGCAACCGGTTGCGCCAATCGCGGTCAAACATGGCATCGTCTTCCAAAATGAACGCATATGGGAGGTTATGCGCAACCATGTGTTTCCAAATGAGAAAATGCGACTGCGCACACGCCCTCTGACCCGGATTCATGTAACCCGCAAACCGTTCCGTGAGCGTATCGGGAGTCGACGCCGCCCATCGAAACACATCCAAATCCAGTTGCTGAAAGCGCAGACACATGCGTGCCCACCGATCGGGCGCCGCGGCCAGTGAAATACAGAACGTATTGTTGGAATTGAAATGAAATTCCTGTTTGGATGCGACCATATCCTCACACAAAATATAATAAATGGTACAACCCAACTATTTATTATGTTTTTTTATTACACCTTTACTTACGGTTCATGTAAAATTTCGCGCGAAAGTCGCGAGACGGTCTGACGAAAGAGACGCGCTTTTGCTTTTGGGTCACTAGGAAAACCCTTTGGGTCACTAGGAAAACCCTTTGGGTCACTAGGAAAACCCGCATATCGCTCGACTAACAGCGCAAAGACCCAGCCAAATTTGGAATTTTCTCGTGGACACCACTTGGCGGCCAAGGAGATATATTTGCGGGCATAAGGTCGTTTCATGAGAGGGTCTCGGGGGCGTTTCCAGTTACCGTTCTCCCGCTCCCCCTCGTATTTTTCGCCAATACCAAAGAATTGACGTCGGTTCTCGAAATAGGCATCCATGGTGTGTTCCCATACCACGAGATCCTGACGTAATTGCGCCAACATGACATCGAGAATGTCGTCGCGAAAGGATTCCGCCCTCTCCGTATCAGAGCAATCATCCCTCAAATAAGCGCACATGTATTTCACATCGGACCAGCACCCCACCCCGCCCACAAAGCGTCGAAACATGCGCAAAGCCCACTCGGGAAAATACCGATGCCAAGACCAGAGCAAGGCGTAGGCAACATCCCGTTCACCAAACACCCCGTGTACATCGCGTACCCGAAGAATAAAATCGGCCAGGTCATTAGTACCATCAATGGGTGTCCCCGGAATCCAGGCATTAATCTCGTGGACAAGGGCCGCTTCAAACGTGGCACATAAATCAATAACGTGTTGTTTTCTAAGCCAGGGAGTATCCCCCCCGCATTCTCGAAAATCCCGTATCTGGATAACTCGGTTCTCCATAATACGTAAAAGATCGGGCAGCGGAATCATGATAACAAATAACAAATAATAAAAATAAATAACAAGCACCCGCTAAGAATATAGTGTAGCCAAGTATTTATGTTTTTTCAGAAATATGTTTACGGGTGCTGCGCCGAGATCCGATCAGGAGGCCCACATTTTTACGGGTAGACCGCACCCGCCCCGTCCCCCCGGTCGTAGACACCGTCAAACGAACCCGTTTTTTGGTAACATTATGTGGTATCGCCGGCGCATCCGAGCCCTTTGTACCGGTATTGACCGGTGGTCTCAAAATGGATTTCGGGAGGGAAGCCCGTTTCAAGGGAACTTCTGTAAAATAGAAATACAGGGCACTCACAGTATGAAAAATAAAAATAGCCGGGGGAATTACAATGTCTTCGGTAGAGGGCAAGACCCGGAAAAATCGCGAATCAACAACCCCCGAATCAGCACCCCCCGTCTCCTCTTCATTGACAAAACCCTGGACGTGTTCGGCGTCTAAATCGACGTGAAACAAACAAACCTCCTTGAAAATATATTTGGTGTTGGCCGTCACATACTTTTTGGCTTGTACCAGCTGGAGAACCCGAGAAAAGGGCAGGCGAAATTCGTGTTTTTCCGGGTCAGTATCCCCCCGAACAATGTTCTCCACCACAATTTTATCAATATATTGGTGTTGATTGATAAAGAGAAATACACCCCGAATCGATGTCAGGGGTTCCCGCACAGGATTTTGTTGAATATGGAGAATGCGCTGTTCATTGTCAATCCAATCAACGTCGTCTGCCTCAGTGTCCGTTGCCATCGTTACTACCCGCCCACAAAAAAATAAATAAATAATAACGAGAACCAATATAAAGGCGTAACCCAAGTATATATGTCTCAATACAGCAAATAAAAATAAAACCCCCCTTTTGGAAGCAGTAGAACCGTGTTTGCCCCATAACGGGCAAATATGAAATAAAAATCATAAAACAGTGTGTTTATTTTTCTTGAGACAGTCCAAAAAAAAAATATTTCCCCATACTACTGAGGAAATATTTACACCGTTCACCATTATGGCAGCATATTGCGTAGCAATACGATCAAAAACCATCCAGCACTATCACGAAGAAGCCAAGGACATGACCCAAAACCAGGGTAAATCATAGACAAATTTGACAGTTTGACCGGCAAAGAGTCTGTCGCGTATATTCCGAGTACTGGGTTCCGTATTCCACCGAATGCGTATAAAAATGCGCTTATATCCGGGGTGGTATTTATAAGGAATTTCGGTCAATTTATGTATGTAACCGACATTAAGAATACAGAGCTTTTTAAAAATAAATTCCCGCTTAATGCGTTCATCGACCATGGAAAGACATAGCGTACAGTTTTCTGTAGTAGCAGCGGCCGCAGTACCAACATGATCCGTCATAATTAAAGTTCGGTTAATTAGGTCAATAATTTCGTGTATGATTTGTTATTTTCAATTTTCTCAGAGGGACATTGTTCACGCGCATTCGGCCCAAAGCGCAGAACAAACATCTGGCGCACAAACCCGACTAAATCGCAAATCTTTAAACAGCGGTACAACATATTCAAGGGAAAGAGTTTGAGACCATGACCCCGTTTTTGATGTTTATTTCCGGTAAAACATAGAATGTCAAACGCCGTCATGATGGTTTCCTCTTCGGGCGTCATTTCGGTGCGATCAATACGGAGTTTCCCAATATACTGGTAACGATTGTAATTCCCGTTTTCGTAGACCGCAAAGGCATTTATCCGAGGATGATTTTTGACCATGCCGACCCCTACAATGTGGTTAGTGTCATTGTTCATTTCCAAGACGAAAATGTGTGAATCCAGCGGAACCGCGGAGGAAATCATGGTGGGCGCACAATAAATACAGCCAATATCTGGATGTCGTCGCCGAAACGTTTGGTTCTCGCACAAAGTCCGGTCATTGAAACGCGAAGTAACAATGAATTGTTTGAGACTGCGAGTATATTCGGCGACGGCCCGACGTTCCAAACGCACCGGTTCGGTCATGTACCTAGGATTTTTCACAAGGAGTTTCACAAGGCGTTTCACAAGGAATTTGATGTTTTTGAGAACCAAAAATACCAAATAAACGAAATCAATTTTATACAGGAACCTACGGTTCCTTGTACGAACCTCCCTTGGAAATGCCCACCTTCGGTGGGCATAACGGCAGTATTTTCTTGCCGTTGAACAGGAAGGAGGGGTCAGAGGCCCTATGGGCCTCAACCCTTGAACACCTTCGGTGTTCTTAGGGCGTGCGGGTCAGAGGTCCTTCGGACCTCAACCTTGCGCGGCTTTGCCGCGCTTAGGGGGACCTTGGTCCCCCGCAATTAGGTTTTCTGCTGCTGATAAAGTTGCTCACACAAGATGGAAAATGACCAGTTGGCGCCGTTCAAATCCACGACCTCCCCGCGATCATTGATCAAGGAAACCGTCATGCGGTGAATATTGACCGGCCCAAAATACAATCGCTCCTGATTCTGTAACGTACCACTGTAGTCCACATAAACCGTGTTGGATTGTTGCCCCGAGGTCTTCAGAGGGACCAGCGCAAACACGTCTTGCGCAAATGGTCCGTTGGAATAATAGCGCGTATTCTTCTTCTGTTTGAGCGCAACCGCCTGATTGTTCTGTTGCGGATTAAAGACATTGTTCGTGGTTTGGTCAATGACCGCTTGGGCAGAAAACACCTGGTTTTGGGTCAAATTCCGACGCGCATTGGTGACGTCAAAACTACTGGCAGTACTATCCGTGTTGGTAGTAGGAATCAACATCTGGCCCGGATTAGTGGGATTACAAGTTAAGCAGGCACGGTTAGCGTAGGACGGCAACGGCAGGTCCTGCTCTTGCTGCGTCGTGGTAACCAAGCCATCGTTCAAGTGATTCTGGTTGTAATCGTCCAACGTAATCATAAAATAGTTGTAAATATTGACACTGACGGCAGTATCGCCCTGTATAGTAAGCACCTTCGCCCCGTCCGTCGAGCCGTTCAACAACAAAAATAGCGGATAGTCCGTATAATTGCGGAACCCCAAAATCCAGCCCATGGTCGTATCCCACGAAACATTTTGTAACGTATTTTTGCCCGAAATGACGGTGGAAAAACTAAACGGATCATAAAAGACCAGGGCATAATCGGAAGCGTGAAAAACGTGGTTAATGTTCAGACGGAAATAGGTGAGGCTAGTAGTAAGGGACGACATTGACGTGTCCAAAACCGAACCCAAACAGAGCAATTCAGTCGTACCCGTAACCGGGTTTGTGACAGTAGCCGTCGCAAATTGCTGATTAATGGCCCGTTTAAGCGTCGAAAGTGTATACGATCCGTCGGGCACCTTAATAGTAACGGCATAATCACCGGTGAGACCGTCCACCCCGGATTGCGGTTGTACCACAAACGTACTGTTGGCATATTGCGCGTCGGAAATGACCAAAATATTCGAACCGTTTGCGCCAATGGCCTGATCCGGTATAGGATAAATCCCCACAATTTGCGAGTAATTCACATTTGGTGTCGGGTTATACGCCGCATTACTCAAGTCAAAGACGGGCTGCCACACCGCCAAATAATTCCACCAAGCGTTGGTCGGCGACTGAAACACCCCCGAATTATTGGAAGGATCCGCAAACACCACGTTGTAATTCTGCTGTACCAAGGTTTTCAACATGGCAACATTAAATGTAACATTGACCCTGCTCCCCGACGTCAAAAACGTGACGTACGATCCCGCCAACACATTATGATTTCCATTGTAGGGGTCTTGGTACCCGTTCAACAAATCGTTAATATGTTTCTGCATCAATCCCAAGTTCGCAAAACTGGTTGTAGTAGGAACAACAACGTCCACGGGCGAAAATTTATTACCGGAATTGGGGTTCGGATAAACCCGGATCAGTGCCGTTCCGGCCGTCAACGTATACCCAGAAGAACTCGCAGGAAACGACCCGGTCAACACCAAGGACCCAGTAGAATCCGCGCGTACATTGTAAATGCTTTCAGTAAGCAAGCCATTGGCAAAGGGCGCTTGCCACGATACATTCCCCGTATATCCCGCCCCCGTTTGCCACACGTTACTCCCGTTGACCGAATACGCCACGGCATTCCCCGCAAAGCCCGACTGACCCACCGCCAACCAGACCCCCCCGTTCCACACCACATCGTGTATACCGCGATTAAACGTGGCACTGGCACTACCTAGACCGCGTGAAGACTCGCCCTTCCAAGTCATTCCGTCCGTAGACGTCGCGGCCACATTCCGACCCCTTCCAACCGCCAACCAGGAATATCCGTTCCATTTTACGGCCGACCCCCAGCCGTATCTAAACAAATCCGCGTTGCCCGACACCCAGGTACGCCCGGCATCCGCGGAATAGGCCAAGGAATTGCCGGTAGGAGAATAACCGGTCGCTACCCAGATGTTGCCGTTACATGACACCCCAAAACCGATGCCGTTACCCCGTCGCACATAAGGATTCTGACTGGTCACATAGGCGTTGAAACCGGGACCATGGTCGCCAAACGGATTGTTAGCCGCCCGTTGCCAGTAATTACCGTCCCCCGAATAAAAAACCGTAGACAGGGCACCATTACTGATGTCGGCACCCACGGCCACCCAAGAATTAAAAACCGGACAATAGTACACATCGTTGGCCACGCCGCTCACCCCAAAACCGCTGCGAAAGACGGGATACCAATTGATGCCGTCGTAGGAATAGGCAATGGCATCGGCCGACGCACTCCCATTCGTGGCGGGTTGACCCGCGGCCAAAAACTTGCCCCCGTTCCAAACCACCCGGTTTCCCGCCGAAAAAATCGACGAAGCCCCGGCAATCCCGGTCCAGGTATTCCCCGCATCGACCGAATACGCAATGGTGTTACCACCCTGGCCCACGGCCACGGCCAATTTTTGTGACGTAAAGACGATATTACGTAAGGTAGCGGCGACAGCCGAAGAAGGCAAGGCAGACCAAACCCCGGCAGCATTCTTGTACGACAACAGATTGAGCCGATTTTGATAAGCCAGATTCCATTCGGTGGCGCCGTAGACGGCATCCAACGCAGGAATAGACGCAATCGCCGTACCGCTACTAGAAAACACATTGTTGGAAAGATCAAAGCGATAATCGGCCCCGCGATCGTTGCCCGTATAAACCAGGATATTCGTGTTGATGTCGACGGCATTAAAATTGTAAAATGTCTTGACGAGGTTCTGCCGATCCACCCCGAAAAACCCGTCAAACGTCCGTACAACACCACCCGTATCCGTAACCGTAAGATTGATGGTGCGATAGGTGAGCGGAAATTGCGAAATAATACCATTCCAAGTGACCCCGTAATTCGCCGAGTTCCAGATCCCGTAATTATTAACCGCCGCATAAAGGGTTTTCCCACTATAATCACTGGAAACAGAATCAACAGAAGTATTTGTAAGTGCGGCGGGGGTATTCAACACACTCGTCCATGTGTACCCATTTCGAGTAAGTGACCAAATTTCGGTGTAACTCGCATCCACCAAGGCAGTAGCAACGACCCGAGAACCGTCGGAATTACTGACAATAGATTGCCAATTTTTACTAGGAATCGCAGTATATTCGGACCAGGTCGCGTTACTCGAAATCCAAATATTTCCTCCGGACACGGCCGCAAAGACATTGTTGCCCAACAAATCACACGAAATGCCCGACCAATTTTGGTAGGAAAGTCCCGCCCGAGACCAGGTGTTACCGGTATCCTGGGAAGACCAAATGTCGCCGCCGTAGACAACACCAAACACTTTGTTGCCATCCGCACTGGTCGCGACTGTTTTAAAGGTGGAAAGGTCAAAAAGATTCCACGAATTGCCGCCGTCGCGGGATGAATACGTAACATTCGAGGTATCAATGGCGTAAAGAGAACCACCGCTCGCATCCATATGTAAATACTTCCAATTACTGTTGTTAACATCGCTGACCATGATCCAGGGGGTAGGAATGGGCGAATATGAGATATTCAAACTGAAATCGTATCCAGTATTAATTTTACTACCACCATCCCAAAAAATGGCACTGTTACCACTCAAATCATAAAAAGTCGCAGAGGGATACAATTTATCGAAAAAGGGAAAGGTCGAAAGATTCATGTTAACACTCGTCGTCCCGAGAGTATTGGACCCAAAACCCTTAGAAGACAAGACATTCGGAAACTGATTGTTATTGTAAAAAACTTGAATATTCCTAGAAGAATCGACCCCCAAACTCCCGGTCATGAACAAAAACTGGTTGCTCAAATCGCGTACAGAACAAGAATACCAGGTATAATTGGTGTTGTAAATATAAATAGGCCCTCCGAGAACCGCGGCGGCAGCGATGCTTCCACTAGAATTACATACAACGGCATTCCAAGAGGCATCGGAGAGATTATTCGATATTTTTGTGAGCGTATATCCCGTATCACTGGAATACCAAATACCCCCCGAAGGCAGTGTATTATAAATGATCGTGCCCGATGTACTCGCGGCACTCGCATTAAAGGTGGCAACATCAATCCATGTATTTCCCGAATCATAGGATGTATATGTAGAATTGGTATCGCTCGTAGCAACAACGCGTATACCGCTGACATCACAGGTAATTGAAGACCAATCTGCCACCGGTGCTGTAGTTTGTGTCCAAGCCCAACTACGGCCTGTATTGCTAACAACGCCTTTCCAAATACCGTTTTTTACAGCAGTGGCAAACGCAAGAGACCCGTCTGAACTACTCGTGATAGAATTCCATGAAATATCTTTAGAATTAGATAATTGCCAAGAAGTATTCCCACTAGAAATAGAATTCATTTGTACAACTTGTCTATTGGACGCCAAATAAAACCGATTATTACTAGGATTACAGCAGGCCGTTTCCCATCTATCAAATGGTAAAGCGTTAATAGTATACCAAGTAGAACCGTAATCGATTGAATTATATATATAAGAGTAATTAACAATAACAGTTAAATATTGTCCGGTTGGATCACATGTTAAACCCGAAAAATTAGAATTACTCGGTGAGAATATATTACTCCAACTATTACTATTATAATTATACGTATAAACCCCATTAGTATCGGTACACATATAAACATATAAAAGGTCACTGCTACCAACTAACGAATTACAATAATAATTCGGAGCATTGGTATCGGTCCAAGTATAAGAAGTTGGGCTCCCTGGTGTACCAGTACCCTTCCAAATCTGATTACTTCCATTATTATACACAAAAACGGTTGAACCGATAGATGACATGATTGAATAACATTTTTTAAATATGCCAGCAACGTAATCTGTGTCATTACTTATCGAACCCGACGCCAATGATATATTTGGGGAAGATGGAGCATTCCAACTCTCACCATAATCGGTAGAAAAATATACTTTATCTCTCGTAGCAATTAAAAATTGACCCGTTGAATTCGCCACAATAGATTCAAAACGACTATTTCCCCTATAACTATCAATAAATTTATATGCCCAAGTTTTTCCCCCATCAATTGTTTTTTGAATACCATAGGTACCTACGACAAAAAAGGTGGTTGGATTTACAATAAGTGACGACCAAAATTGTCCAGGGCTGTTTATGTCATTAAGGCACCCCGCCTTGTTAAATGTAATATTGTTATCTGTTGATAAAAAACAAATACCATTATACGAAACAAACCCCGTACAAATAATAATATTAAAATTTGAAAATATAGAAGTAGAAATTACATTATACAGACGATACAAATTTGATTTAAAAAAGGCACTAATAATTTTAGTGTTATAGACCACAGACTTGATATTAACATAAATACCAGTTTTTTGTATAACCAAGTTATTATTCAAATCTACCACCACGTTT
>Ga0114960_10002131_pt1 | contig 15633 bp, 16 predicted proteins | sample C_130625_MF_Meta_FD_92637 | JGI IMG/M metagenome (GOLD analysis project Ga0114960, IMG submission 92637) | Freshwater microbial communities from Lake Croche, Canada to study carbon cycling - C_130625_MF_MetaG | ecosystem: Environmental > Aquatic > Freshwater > Lake | place: Lake Croche, Canada... | reverse complement strand
GTGCCGCCGAAGGTCATGGTGCGAGTGATCGGAGCAGTTCCGTAGCCCTCGGCGATGACCTGCTCGAAGCGCTTGTCGTTCAATACGGGATTGGCAGGCATTGCTGTCCTTTCGAAAACACGATCGCCGACAGTCTAGGAAGCGATCGATCCCGAAAGGCGCCACCCCCGAGCCTTACTCAGGAACAGCGATTTCTAGACGGCCGTCTCGCTCACGAATCTTGAACATGTCGACGGGGCTTTTTTCATCGCGGCGACCGTTTGCCGACAATTTTGAGCCAGTGCCTTCTTGGTCAAAGCGCCAGAAGTGACTCAGACAGACGAGTTCTTCGCCATCAACCGCACCAGTTGTCCCGAGATGGGCCCACTGATGTGGACAACGAGCGTCGCAGGCCACTGCCTGACCCGATTCCGTTCGCCACACCACGACATCGCCAACCTCGCGTTCCACCGTCAGGATCTGTCCTACTTGGAGTTCCTCGGAGGCAACGACATCCAACCAACGCATGGCGTCAGGGTATCGCTGCGGCGAAATCGGAAAGAAACTGCCGCGAACTCTCGGAACGGGTGATTTCCCCGCCTACCATCGCCGCCGTGGATTCTTTCAAGGACCTTGTCGATGGGAACAGCGAGTACGTCGCAAACTTCCCCAATGCTTCGCTCTCGGCCATCCCCCAACGACACCTCGCTGTCGTCACGTGCATGGATTGTCGTATCGACCCTCTCGCCATCTTCGGCTTTGAGGTGGGCGACATCCACGTCATGCGCAATGCAGGTGCTCGAATCACGCCCGACATGCTGCGCTCCCTTATCAAATCGGTGAATCAGCTCGAAGTCGAGCGCATCGCGATCCTGCATCACACCGACTGCGGAGCGGCAAAAGTCGATCTTCCAGGCCTTCGAGCAAAGGTGCTCGCTGCGACTGGTTCCGATCCCAAAGATGTCGAGTTCCACCTCATCGGCGATCATGCAGCAGCTCTTGATGCCGACATCGAAGCGGTACGTACCTGCCCCTACCTTCCGGTAGGAACAGCAGTCGCTGGCTTCTTCTATGACGTCACGACCGGCATTGTGCAGCCGCACGATTCCACATTCGTCGCCTAACAGTTCAACAACCGAGTCCCGTCGTTCGACGACCGACTATGCAACGAGGTTGGTGGATCAAACGTCGAGGAATCGGGAAACTGCGATGCCGGCGCCAATTGCGCCGATAGCGATGCCCACGATGCCGAGCGTGATGAAGATTACGGTCATCTCGCTACCGCTCACCTGAAAGCCACCGACGAGCGGAATGTCTTGCGCGCTCGGCAGCCACTTCTGGAAGAACGGTTTGAACGCGGCCAGCGCTCCGATTGCTACAAACGCACCGATCAAACCCTGAACGAGACCTTCCAGCATGAAGGGCACTCGGATGAACCAGTTGGTCGCACCAACAAGTTTCATCACTTCGATCTCGCGTCGACGTGCGAACATCGCCATTCGGATGGTGTTCAAGATCAAGAGACCTGCCGCTCCTAGAAGGAATGCGGCGATCACGAAGATGCCCACCGTGAGACGGCTTGAAAGTTGCTGAATGAGTCGGATCGTCTTCGAAGCAAAGACCACTTGGTCGACGCCGGAACGACCTTCATAGGTGAGGCCAAGGGCCTCCACCGCGTCGACGTCTTTGTTCTCGGGTTCAATCCGGAACGATGGCGGAAGATCTTTCGCCGTGACGCTGTCGATGAGTTCGGGAGAGTCAGCAAACAAGGTTTTAAATTCGCTGTAGGCCTGTTGCTGGTCGACAAAGACCGCCTTCGAAACTTCAGGGCTTTGGTCGAGATCATTTTGCAGTGAATCGATTTGTTGCTGTGTTGCATCGGTGCGCAGGAAAATCACGAACTCAATGCCACCCTGCCAACGCTTTGTGGCGTTTTCTACGCCAGAACGGAGCATGAGTGATGCACCGACCAATGCCAGCGACACCGCCACGGTCATGATCGAGGCAAGCGTGATCGTGACGTTACGCCCGAGGTTGGAGGTTGTCTCGCGAACGAGGTAATCGAATTTGACTGGCATCGAATCGTCCTATTCGTAGACGCCGCGCGCCTGGTCGCGAACGATGGAACCGCGATCAATCTCGATCACGCGTCGACGCATGGTGTCGACGATGCCACGATCGTGAGTGGCCATAACAACGGTTGTACCGGTCTTATTGATGCGGTCGAGAAGTTTCATGATGCCCACAGACGTTGCCGGATCGAGGTTTCCGGTTGGCTCGTCGGCGAGAAGAATGAGTGGGCGATTGACGAACGCGCGAGCAACCGAAACACGTTGCTGCTCTCCACCAGAAAGCTCTGTGGGAAAACTGTCGGACTTATGGCCGAGACCCACAAGATCGAGGATCGCCGGCACCTGACTGTCGATGACGCTGCGTGGTCGCCCAATAACTTCAAGCGCGAAGGCAACATTTTCGAACACGGTCTTGGTCGGTAGAAGCTTGAAGTCCTGGAAAATGCAGCCGATATTGCGGCGCAGATACGGAACCTTCCAACCTGAAAGTCGTCCAATGTCCTTGCCCGCTACGTAGATGTGCCCTTGTTCCGGGGTCTCTTCTTTGTTGAGGAGGCGGATGAAGGTCGATTTTCCTGAACCGGATGCTCCGACGAGGAAGACGAATTCGCCTTTAGCGATCTCGACGTTGGCGTCGCGCAAAGCAACCGTCGAGTTCTTGTAGGTCTTGGTGACGTTTTCGAGAGTAATCATGATGAGGGGGCGCTCAGCGGGACTGAACCCCCATGAGGCTAGACGGGCAGGCCCCTGAATTGGTGCCACTCCAGCAACCCGCACCAGTACAACGATCCCGCCGAACAACAAGCGATTTCAACAAACGTTCGCCCCACGAATGAGACGACTCACATCTCAATCGTCGTCTGCCTCGTACAGCGCATTGGAAATGATGGGGTCAATGGTCCAAGCGGTCGGAGGCATGTGATGCTCTCGGGTCCACGTCACAGTGATCACGTCACTGTCGACAGCGGCGAGCAGTTGCGCTCCGATCTCAGGATGGCTGCGATAACGCCCGACTGTTCGCTTCCATGATGAGTCCGAACGCGACCAGCGTTCGACGTCTGCCTCTGTTTTCACCACGGTCATCGCAAGCACCGTTGCAACAACTCGACCTGGCGTCCGCAGACCCGAGTCCACCTTGCCGCAATCATGCAAAAGCGCGGCAGCGAGTACCGGGCGTGATGCCGCTGGTCCCAACATGACTTCGACTCTTCGAGCAACCGCGGCGGAATGGCGGCGGTCAGGCCCAGACAGCGAACGCCAAATGTTTTGTTCACCAGGCAGCAGTTGAGATTCCGCCCACTCCTGTTCGGCAGCCGACGGCCCACCCGGACGCAAGCTTCCAAAGAACCGGCGGGCCAGATGGCTGAGCCGAGTCATCGTGGTTTTACGACCGATCAGACCAAGTGGGCGCTGCACGAGCGCGCTTGAGGCATTTCAGCGAGAACTGCATCATCGATCTGATTACCGCAACTGTCGCAAAGTCCGTATGTACCGGCGTCGAGACGCTCAAGCGCTCGTTCAACGCCATCGAGTTCTTCGCGTAATGCCGAAGCGAGTTGTCGGTCGTCGAGTTCTCCACCGTCAATCACGGTCACTGACTCGGCAAGCACAACATCGCCGTCGGCATTGGCCGCGACGAGGTGCTCTTCGATCATGATGTCGCCCTCGGCGTCGACGATCGTGACCGTTTCATCGATGACGATGTCGCCGTCTTCGTCGAAGATCGCGACTGTTTCGTCGATCATGAGATCGCCTTCGTCATCAGTCACGATCGTGACATCGTCAATCACTACGACGCCCTGGCCATCGACGTTCAGAAGGTCGATGGTTTCGATGTGTTCACCAATGACTGATCCGTCCTCATCGAGGATGTCCTCGGACATGACGATCTCGTCGACGAGCTCAACCTCGTTGCCATCAAATCGTTCGGGGGCCGACCATTCACCAGATTCGTTCATGGCGTGAGGCTAGCGGCGAGTCGCCTGGGCTCGCGGATGAGCAGATTCATAGACCGCGAAAAGGCGGTCGTTCGAAACCATTGTGTAGACCTGTGTCGTTGCGATTGAGGCGTGGCCAAGCAGCTCCTGCACGGCACGAATATCTGCGCCGTGATCAAGCATGTGTGTCGCGCACGAGTGACGAAGAACGTGCGGAGTCAACCGAGGGCCTAGTCCAGCCGCATCGCCATACTTTCGGACAATTGCCCAAGCTCCCTGCCGGCCGAGTCGTCCGCCGCGAGCGTTGAGGAACACTGCGTCGGCATCTGTTCGCTTTGCAAACTGTTCTGGAGCGAGCACCTCGCGACCTCCGTCATCAAGCCAACTCGCAAGGGCAACCCGCGCCCAACGCCCGATCGGAACAACGCGCTCTTTCGAACCTTTGCCGAACAGCCGCAGCAATCCAGCATCAAGATCAACATCACCCAAACTCAACGCGCAAACTTCTGAGATTCGTGCGCCAGTGCCGTAGAGCACTTCGAGAATCGCCCGATCCCGCCGGGCAATTGCCGTGTCACCTTCAACTTGGTCGAGCAGTGACGTGACCTCAGCCTCGGTTAACGCTTTTGGCAGTCCGGCCGGAACTCGAGGCGTTTCTATTCCCGCCGACGGATCAGTGGCAGAGAGCCCCTCGTCGGAGCGGAAGCGATGGAGCGACCGCACTGCAACGGTCGCTCGCTTCACCGAAGACGGAGCCAATCCACGCTCCCGCAGTACCCCAACATAAGCATCGAGATCTGTGGCGCTAATCGAATCAAGGGTGCGCCCGGATTCGGACATCCAGACGCAATAGGCGGTGAGATCCCGACGATAGGCCGCAAGCGTGTTCGTCGAACGACCGCGCTCGGCAGCCAGCCAAGTCAGAAACTCCTCAACATCAAGAGGAAGTTCCCACTCTTCGATTTGCTCAGCCACCGCCGACCAGCGACGCGGCGAGATACAAACCGACAACGGTCTTGGTGTCGATGAGCGAACCGTCAGCGATCATTGCGAACGATTCTTCGAAGGTAAACCGCTCAACGCTCATATGCGACTCTTCGATCCCCTGTGCGTCTCGCGGGACCGATTCGAGATTGCGACCTAGGTACACCCATGAAAGCTCATCGCTGAAACCAGGTGCATTCGCAAACGTTCCCAATAAGTCCAACGTTCCGGCGCGCATTCCGATTTCCTCGCCGAGTTCGCGCTGTGCAGTTTCAGCGGGAGGTTCATCGGCCACGTCACGTTTTCCTGCAGGAATTTCGAGAATGTACTGATCGAGCGCAGGGCGATACTGGCGCACCATGATCACGCGTCCGTCGTCGTCAATAGGCACAACGGAAACCGCGCCAGGGTGACGAACGATGTCTCTGCTAAAGGATTCACCTTCGGGAGAGACAAAATCGGCCCGAACGAGATCGAAGATGTAACCGCCGTGCAGGACGACTTCGTCGACCTTGCGGAACTCCTCGCTCACGCCGGTAACGACTCACTATCGAAATCGGGAAGGTGTGGATTGCGACCGTCTGATCGTGCCAGTGCTGCGGCGATGAACTCGCGAAACAGCGGCGCCGGACGTTCTGGTCGGCTTTTGAACTCGGGGTGAGCCTGAGTTCCGATCCAATAGGGGTGGTTCTTGAGTTCAATGAACTCAACCAAACGTCCATCTGGTGAGGTTCCTGAGCACACGAAGTCAGATTCATCGAAACGGCTACGGAACTTGGAATTGAACTCGTAGCGGTGACGATGACGTTCGGACACCACTTCGGATTCGTAGATCTCGGCTACCTGCGAACCCGGCTGAAGTTGCGCAACGTAGGCACCCAAACGCATTGTTCCGCCCATATCGGTAACATCGCGCTGTGTTTCCATGAGGTCGATAACGGGAAACGGCGTTTGCGGGTCGAACTCGCTTGAATGCGCACCATGCATACCGAGAACGTTGCGCGCATACTCAATCGTCATGACCTGCATGCCGAGACAAAGTCCCAGGCAGGGAAGGTCGTTCTCGCGCGCATACTGCGCAGCTGCGATCTTTCCTTCGACGCCGCGCTCGCCGAAACCACCCGGGATCACGATGCCGTCGAGTTCGCCAAGGCGTCCGTCGGCTGTCATGGCTTCAACGTCCTCGGCTTGCACCCATTCCACGGAAACGTCGGCGGCATGGAAGAACCCACCATGCTTCAGCGATTCGACAACCGACAAATACGCGTCGGGCAACGCCACGTACTTGCCGATGATCCCGATGTGAAGGGGAAGGTTTGAAGTCTCGACTCGGTCGACGAGGATCTCCCACTCGGAGAGATCGATCTCGCGGTCGGTGAATCCGAACATCTTGCACACGTACTCGTCGAGTCCTTCTTCATGCATGATGAGCGGTACTTCATACAAGTTGCGCGCATCGGCAGCATTGACGACTGCTTCGACGGGAACGTCGCACAGATTTGAAATCTTGCGCTTGAGGTCGGGAGAGAGTGCACCCTCACTGCGGCACACGATGATGTCGGGCTGAATGCCGCGGCTGCGAAGTTCCGTCACAGAATGCTGGGTCGGCTTGGTCTTCTGCTCACCGGACGGGCCAATGAATGGAACCAGCGTTACGTGGACATAACAGACATTTTCGCGACCGACATCGAGACGGAACTGTCGAATGGCTTCGAGGAACGGGAGGATTTCGATATCGCCAACGGTTCCACCGATTTCGGTGATGACAACATCGACCGACTCGTCGGCCAAGCGTGTGATTCGGCGCTTGATTTCGTCAGTGATGTGAGGAATGACCTGCACGGTCTTGCCGAGATAGTCCCCACGACGCTCTGCGGCAATTACGGCGGAGTAAATCGACCCGGTTGTGGCATTTGAGTCGCGACTCAGTGGTTCGTCGATGAAGCGTTCGTAGTGACCAAGGTCGAGGTCGGTTTCGCCCCCGTCATCAGTGACGAAAACCTCGCCATGTTCGAACGGATTCATGGTGCCGGGATCGACGTTGAGATACGGGTCGAGCTTCTGCATCGTGACTCGAAGGCCACGGCTCTTCAACAAACGCCCGAGCGATGATGCTGTGATGCCCTTCCCCAACGAAGAGGCCACACCCCCTGTGACGAAGATGTGCTTGGTCATTGGAGGGGCCTCCCGGCGTTAGTCATCACGTCGGGATTCCATCGTAGCCCCGTTCCGAGTGTCTCGCGACGGATCACCCGGTGACGTCAGACCACTGAGGACACTGCCGTCAGGAATGTGTACTGGCGAGCAACTCACGAGCATGTTGCTGAGCCGTCGAGGACTCGGGAGTACCGGACAACATTCGAGCGAGTTCGGTGACTCGATCTTCGCCACCGACCAAGGAGATCTTTGTGGTCGTGGTTGATTCGGTTGCAACCTTGTCGACAACAACATGTGCATCGGCCCAACTCGCAACCTGCGCGAGGTGCGTCACCACCAGTACCTGGTGATCACTACCGAGTGCAGATAGCGAACGTCCGACCGCGACGGCAGCAGCACCACCAATGCCAGCGTCGACCTCGTCGAAGACAAGAACAGGTGGGCCTTCGGTGAGAACGAGACGCAACGCCAGCATCGCTCGGGCCAGTTCTCCACCTGACGCAACTTTGGCCAATGGCTGGAGATCCATGCCGGGATTGGCGGCGAACCGGAATGTGACATCACGCCCGGCAACGCCGGCCACCTCGACCTCGAGTCGGGCCTTTGGAAGCGCCAAATCGGGAAGGTGAGCTTCGACTGCCTTCGCGAGCGCGGGCGCCGCGGCTCGGCGCGCTTTCGCCACCATTTCTTCAGCGTTGGCAAGCGCTGCTCGAGCGATGAGCAACTCTGCATCGATCGATGCCGCGAGATCGTCGTGACCCTCGAGTTCGACCAACCGCCGGTTGGCATCGTCTCTCCAGGCGATGACCTCGGCAAGGGTTTCTCCGTATTTGCGACGCAGATCTTGCAGAAGCTTGCGACGTTCGCCGATAGCAGCAAGACGCTCGGGGTCGCTCTCGATCGATTCCGCCGTGGACCGAAGCTCACGAGCGAGATCATCGACCTCGGCCTGTGCGTCTCGGAGCCGAGCCACAACGCCGGCAAAGAGCGACCTGTCACCAAGTGCGGCAAGCGCCCCGCCGATTGCGTCGACTGCTCCCCCGTCGGCGCTGAGCGCATCGAGCGCGAGGCCGGCCGCATCACGGAAGCCGCCAGCATCAGCGAGCAATTCGGCTTCGGTCCGGAGTTTTGCGTCTTCTTCGGTGTCGTCGATTCCAGCGGCAACGAGTTCCTCGACCTGGAAGCGGAGAAGATCGATTTCTCGGGCACGGTCACGGGGATCGCCGCCAAGTGACGAGCGCTGCGACTCCAGGTCGATGACCTGTTGGCGCGCGGTCCGCAGCGGTTGAAGATCCACACCGCCGAATCGATCGAGAGCCTGTCGTTGCACCGAACTTGTGAGCAATGACTGGTGGTCGTGCTGACCGTGAAGATCAACCAATCTGCTACCAACCTCAGAAAGTTCAGCGATCGTGGCAAGACTTCCGTCGATGTAGCCGCGCGAACGACCCTTGGCCGGTACGACTCTTCGGACCACACACTCGCGGTCTCCGAGATCGAAGCGACCTTCGACAACAGCTTCGTCAGCGCCGGGACGAACCATCGATACTTCGGCTTTACCGCCAACGAGCAATTCAATCGCCGTCACGACAAGCGTCTTTCCCGCACCGGTCTCGCCCGTTACTGCAGTCATCCCGGGCGCGAACACGAGGGACAGCTCTTCGATCACACCGAGATTGCAAACTCGAAGTTCACTCAGCATTTGGTCGACCCTTGACTATCGATCGGACAGACCGAACTTGGCCTTGAGGATGGCGTGGAAATCGCGAGGTCCGGAGAGCACCAGTCGAGCGACATGATTCGATGCACGACAGCGAACGATGTCGCCCGGTTGTACATCTCCGAGGTGCCGACCATCGACCACCAGCGCTGCTTCACGATTCCCGGAAACAGTGAGACACACATCGGAATCGTCATCGAGGATGAGTGTGCGGTCAAACAACATGTGCGGCGAAACCGGAGTGAGAAGTAGCGCTCGATGAGTTGGCTCAACGATTGGCCCACGAGCCGAAAACGCATAGGCCGTCGAACCAGTCGCGGTCGCAACGATGAGGCCGTCGGCCGCGTACGGAGTGAAGTAGGCGCCGTCGAGAGCAACATCGAGGCGAATGGTGTGCCCGGCTGCAGTCTTTTCAAGGACAGCTTCATTGAGGGCGAGAACCGCAGTCTCGGACACACCACCGGAAGGTGCATCGATTTCGATATCGAGCAACATGCGCTCTTCGATGAGGTGTTCGCCCGCAAGAACTCGCTCGAGCGCCGGCCGGAGGCCGTCGGGCTCGATGTCGGTGAGGTAACCAAGTGTTCCGAGGTTGACTCCGAGAACCGGAACCTCGTGACGAGCAACAAGTGCGACGGTTCGAAGCATCGTTCCGTCGCCGCCAAGACTTACGGCCAGATCGAGACCCTCGACGAGTTCGGCCTCGGAAACACCAAGGTCGGCTCGACCAAGGCGAGCAGCATCTTCAGTGGGAAGAACAACGCGATGCCCATCGGCGAGGAGCCACGCAACAGTGTCGAGCGCGACCGAAGCGGCCTCGACTCGTTCGGGGTGCACCACAAATGCAAACGACGCCATGGTCAGCCTTCCCCGTCGATGAGTTCGACAGAGTCGAGACAACCGGTGACGAGATCGAAGGCCGCATCAAGAGACGCTGCGTCGAGCGCGCCGTGGCGACCGATCGGGTCGAGCGAACCCGAAAACCGTCCGAGGAGAATGAACTCCACGTTGCCGTCGGAGCCAGTGATAGGCGAGACCATGACCCCCATGATGGCCGCATTCCGGTCGAGAAGCGCAGCCGATACTTCCGCGAGCACTCGACGCCAGATGAGTGGGTTGTCGATGATGCCTTTGCCCTTGCTTACCTCGGTGCGCCCAGCCTCGAACTGAGGCTTCACCAGCAGCGCATAGACCCCGCCAGGGGCCGCAGCAGCGCTCAGTGTGTCGAGAACGAGCGCGAGTGAAATGAACGACAAGTCACCCACCACGAGGTCGACCTGTGGGCCAAGAACCGCTGGATCGACGGTGCGGAGATTGGTGCGTTCCATCGACTGCACCCGAGGGTCGCCAACCAACTTTTCATGCAGCTGGTTATGACCCACGTCAACCGCCACCACCTCGGAAGCTCCGTATTGGAGGACACAATCAGTGAAACCGCCGGTGGAGGCACCGGCATCGAGAACCCGGGCGCCCTTGATCAAGGACTGCAATTCGAAGTGCTCAATGGCCCCTTCGATTTTTGCTCCGGCCCGACTCACGAACTTTGGCGGCGGACCGTGGACAAGAACCGCCTCTGACGCGTCGACCATGCGCGAGGCCTTTGTCGCTGGGGCGCCGCCCACGGTGACGCGACCAGCAGCGATATCGGCCTGGGCGCGCTCACGAGATGGTGAGAGCCCACGACGAACGAGTTCAGTATCGAGACGACGACGGGCGCTCATGGACGGTGACGCTACTTACCGGGTTCGCGACCCGATAGGGCCTCAGAGACCAACGAGTGCAGCGAGTCAGCCACCACATCCGGTTGGGGATCAACGGGCAGATCGGCACGGGAGGTCACACCGGTAAGAACTAATGCGAACTTCCAACCCAGAGTGAGAGCGAACCGACCGTCGGTATCGGGACGATCGCCCACCATGATTCCGTCGGTGCCGAGCAACTCATGCACCATGTCGGCAATCGGCTGATACGGCTTGCCGGCAATCTCTGGGATGGCGCCGGAGGCAACTGCAATAGAGGCGAGCAGTGCCCCGCCGCCGGGCACGGGCCCGGCCGCGGTGGGATAGGTGGAGTCGTCGTTGGTGCCGAGCAGTCGAGCGCCGTTACGGACGGCAGTCGAGGCTGCAGTCATGCGCTCATAATCAAACGTCGGGTGATAACCGACGACGACAACATCGACCGAGGCACCTCGCGCTGCCGGGTCACTGGCATCAATCGTTTCAACATTTCGACGCTGCAATTCATCGACTACTCCGGGACCGGCGCACACAAGCGCCCGCGCGCCACTGGGCACGAGCGCAGCGGCCGCCATCGCCGAAGTGATCACACCATTCGATGCATCGATTCCGTGACGTTCGAGTTTCGCGGCGATGTCGTCGCGTCGACCAAAGGAGAAGTTCGTGACGAATCCGACATGCTCGCCAGCGGAGCGCAAGGCAGCGATCGCTTCGGCAGCACCCGCAATGGCCTCATCCTCTAGCCACACCACACCATCGAGATCAAGGGCCCATGCCATCGAGAGAGTCTCCCACCCCTTCAACGCGATCGTGACGACCGACCAAATTCGTTCGTATCAATCACCACGACGCGTCTGCTAGTACTACTCAGTGCCACGCTTCGAACCATTCATCGGGATTCGCTACGACACCGCAACGCTTGATCCAGCGGTCGTGACCGCTCCCCCGTACGACGTCATCAGCTCAACAGACAGAGCAACGCTCGTTACCAGTTCTTCTGCGAACGTGGTCCGCATCGATCTCCCGATTGATGGCGAGGATCCCTATGGCGATGCAGCCCGACAGTTCGCGCAGTGGCGCGCAGAAGGCGTCCTCGTCGACGACGACCAGCCTTCCTTCACGGTCTACCGAATGGATGCCCCTGATGAGAACGGCATTGTGCGCCACACAACAGGCGTCATCGGAGCAATGGAACTGACCCGACCGGGCGAAGGGGACATTCTCCCGCACGAATTCACCACACCGAAGGCCAAAAGCGATCGACTCGACCTCCTTCGCTCCACACGGTCAAACCTTTCGGCGGTGTGGGGACTCTCCCCCGCTCAAGGCCTGACTGCGCTTCTCGACACCGACGAAGTTCCGTTGTGCCGATTTGAAGCCGACGGCGTCACCCATTCTGTGTGGCGAATCACCGATGCTGAACGCATCCACGCAATCCGAACCACGATCGGCTCGGCCCCAATCGTGATCGCCGATGGCCATCATCGATATGAAACCTCTCTCGCCTATCGCGACGAGCGCCGCTCATCCGACGGCAATGGCGGTGAGGCCGAGTCGGTCATGACATTTGTCGTTGAACTCGTGGAAGACGAACTTGATGTCGGGCCGATCCATCGCCTGCTTTCAGGACTGCCCGATGGTTTCGATCTCCTCGCCGCCCTTGCTCCGTACTTTGAAGTCGAATCATTTGTCTTCACCGACGCACCAACCGTGAATCGCCTTCAGGAACTTGGTGGACTCGTCCTGGTCGTATCCGACGGCGCATGGTTGCTTCGACCTCGCGCCGAGACCATCGCCGCAACTCGCGATCTCGATTCGAGCCGTCTCGACCTGGCTCTCGCATCGCTGCCCGATCACGCGCTGGTCTACCAACATGGCGTCGACCACATTCGATCAGCCGTCGAATCAGGTACTGCTCAAGCGGGTGTGCTGTTGCGCCCAGTCACGATCGATCAGATCATCGAGATCGCTGAGGGTGGCGAAAAGATGCCTCCGAAATCAACGTTCTTTGCGCCCAAACCGCGCACGGGCGTGGTGTTCCGTTCCATCGATTAGTCACTTCGGAATCGCACAGAGACAGCGACGATCAGATGAAAACGCAAACGGGCCGACCCGAGGGCCGGCCCGTTTCACTTCACTACCTGTCGGAACAACTCACGCAATGGTGATTGATTCATCCAGGTAAACATCTTGGATGGCGTTGAGAAGCGCAACACCTTCGGCCATCGGACGCTGGAATGCCTTGCGACCAGAGATGAGGCCGGTACCGCCGCCCCGCTTGTTGATGACGGCAGTACGCACGGCATCGGCGAGATCGGAGGAACCCTTTGATTCGCCACCAGAGTTGATGAGGCCGATGCGGCCCATATAACAGTTTGCAACCTGCCAACGGGTGTAATCGATCGGGTGATCGCTAACGAGATCGCCGTAGACAAGCTTGGAAGTCTTGCCGTAACCCTCAAGGGCGTTGTAGCCACCGTTCTTGGTCGGGAGCTTCTGCTTGATGATGTCGGCTTCGATCGTGACTCCGAGATGGTTCGCCTGGGCAGTGAGATCGGCGGAATCGTGATAATCGACGCCATCAACCTTGAATGCGTTGTTGCGCAGGTAGCACCAAAGCACCGTGAACATTCCGAGTTCATGCGCCCGGTGGAACGCCTCGGCAACTTCGATGATCTGATGATGCGATTCGGGCGAGCCAAAGTAGATCGTTGCTCCAACACCCGCCGCACCGAGTTCGTAGGCCTCTTCAACGGTTCCGAACATGATCTGATCGAACTCGTTGGGGTAGGTCATGAGTTCGTTGTGATTGATCTTCACAATGAACGGAATGCGGTGTGCGTACTTACGCGACATCGTGCCAAGCACGCCATAGGTGGTAGCGACGGCGTTACAACCGCCCTCGATCGCCAGCTTGATGATGTTCTCCGGATCGAAGTACATCGGATTCGGAGCAAACGATGCGCCACCTGAATGTTCAATACCTTGATCGACAGGAAGGATCGAAACGTAACCGGTGTCGGCGAGCCGCCCGTGACCGAACATCGACTGAAGGTTGCGCAGAACCTGCGGCGAGCGATCCGACTGCAGATAGACGCGTTCGATGATGTCACCGCCTGGCTGCGTCAGCTGATCGGCAGTGATGCCCTTACACGTAAAGGTGAGCAACTCCTCGGCTTCGTCGCCGAGTAGTCCTTTGATGTCGGTCATGCTTCTCCTCGATCGTCTGATGCGCCCTCGCCCACCAGATTTGTTTGATGTGTGTCGACACATCGATCCGTTGTTCGGGCGAAAGCCTAGGCCAGCCAGACACTCGGAATGATCGCCTCGGGTACCTCGTGTCTCGTACCTCAGAGGTTGAGATCTTCGACACGCGGTTCGAGCAGGCTTCGAATTCTGACCGCTGATCGAGCACTCAGAACCTTGTCCGCATGCACCTCGGTGCGGCTCGCAGTGGACCCACCGGCTCGGAAGAATCGACGCTTCACCCGACCAACGACAACGACGTCGTCGCCCTCGACGAGCTTGGCCGCAGCCGCTGCCGGGTTATGCCACACCACCGGTACTGACTCGGCCGGAAGTTCGCCGTCGCGCACGGTGAGGTCGAGCGCCAAGAGTTCATCGCCAGACGGCAGCACCCGGAACTCGGGGTCACGGCGGATCAGACCCCGCAGAACGACGAGGTTGGAGCCGGCAGGAACCAACTCTGTGTCATCGCTTGTGGAGTCGTGTGCGGTCGAGGTACGAGCCCGACGCGACGGTGTTGCAGGTTGTTGTGTCGTTGTGGCCATGAGGCCTCCCAGAATTGCGATCGGCCAAATGCCGACCGACGGTCACTGGGGGAAGTGGGGCACAACGTAGAACTCGTGTGAGACAGATCAGCGAAAAGCGCGGACCCGGCGCCGCACATCGGCGAAATCGGGGTCAACGCTTTCGATGCGCCCAAACATCGTGCGAGCCTTTGGCAAGTCACCTGACCGCTCATACAGGTCGGCCAAAACATAGGCACGACGCATGTGGTGCGGCATCGGCCGCTTCGGGAACGTGAAACTTTGTTCGAGCAGCGCGATCGCACCTGAAAGGTCGTCTCGGTCGGCAAGCGATCCAGCCATCACGATGCGGCCCTCTGTCACGAGCTCCGCGCTCGGCGATGCAGCCTTCAGTTCGTCCCAGAGATCGCCAACCTGTGTCCACTGCCGCATTCCCCGGTAGCAGTCAGCGAGCACCGGATGCTGATCGGTTGAGTTGCTCAGTAAACGAAACGCTTCAAGTTCGCGTGCTGCTGGCTTCCACTTTTCCTGGCGGTACAAGGTAAGTCCGTACAACTCGTGCACGGCGGCCACTGTCGGCGCCTCGTCAACGAGTTTCTTCAAGATACGTGCGGCATCAGCGAACCGCTCGGCCTCGAAGTGCTCAGCGGCTTCCGCCAAACGCTTTTCGACGCGCTCGGTACGGGCAGTACCAACGGCTCGGCTGAGTTGCTCACGAACCTCGCCAGCCAGGTCGATCGGAGCCGGATCACGACGACGTGAGCCGCTGCGCGAGACCGCAGCAGTGGGTTCATCGCGGACCTCGGTAATGATTGCGGCATCTTCCGACGAGCGGGCATCGTTTGCGGCACGGCGTTCCGCATCGGTGGCCTCATCGGGAATTGTTCCCGGCGCCGCCCGACGGGCTGAATCTGGCCGACGTTGAGGCGTTGCCGCCTCGACCGCATCGCGCCAGGCACGAGATGCGCCGACAACTCTGCGGCCTGTCGCAGCACCTGCACCGCGACGTGCGACGCCTCCCCACGTGCGAGGCGTTTCAAGAGCCGGGCCGTCGGCCCAGCCATCTTCAGTCGTTGAGCGTCGGGTGGCACGGTCATCGCCACCGCTTCGAGCACGGGGGCTTGGAGCATTTCCAGAACGCGGTCGATCAGAACTTCCCGAAGGACGACTCGGGCGGCCTGCCCCTGATCGATCCGAAGAACCTGACCGAGGGCTTGATCCCGAGCGAGACGGCGCCCCGGACCGAGTCGGAGGTCCGTCTGAACGAGACGAAGAGCC
>Ga0114960_10002130_pt1 | contig 15641 bp, 14 predicted proteins | sample C_130625_MF_Meta_FD_92637 | JGI IMG/M metagenome (GOLD analysis project Ga0114960, IMG submission 92637) | Freshwater microbial communities from Lake Croche, Canada to study carbon cycling - C_130625_MF_MetaG | ecosystem: Environmental > Aquatic > Freshwater > Lake | place: Lake Croche, Canada... | reverse complement strand
CTTCCCTTCGGTCGCTGCCGCCGGGGCGTAGATGACTTCAACATTGCGGAAGCCGCGCACGTTCTGTACGCCGAGTGCGGCGGCCGACTGACGCACCGCGCCCGCAAGGTTCTCGCTACCGTCGGTTACGTGGGATGGCCCATGCAGGATCTGCCTCATGCTTCCTACGGTGCCAACGTTGATGCGCGTGCCACGTGGCAGCGTTGGTGAGGGTGCCGCCATCCCCCAGTTGAATCCGCCGCCCGGCGCCTCACTGCCGCGGGCGAGCGGCGAGCCGATCATGACGGCGTCGGCGCCAACGGCGAGCGCCTTGGCAATCTCACCACCCTTGCGGATGCCACCATCGGCGACCACAGGCACGTAGCGACCAGTCGCCGCAAAGAAGGCATCGCGTGCGGCGGCAACATCGCTCACGGCGGTTACCTGTGGCACGCCGATCCCAAGAACTTCACGCGTAGTGCAGGCGTTCCCTGGCCCCACGCCAACGAAGACGGCGGCGGCCCCTTGCTCCATGAGGGCGTACGCGGCTTCGGCGTTGGTGGTGTTGCCGATTGCCACTGGCATGCCGGCGCGCTTCACAAATTCAGAGAGCTCGAGTGGGGCGTAGCCCGAAGCGATATGACGAGCGGAAGAGACCTGGCTTTGAATCAGTAGAAGATCTACATCGGCGCCGATCAGCGCGTCGGCATATTTGCCGACCGCTTGCGGTGTTGCCGCGATCGCAACGGGTGCACCAGCGGCGCGCATCTCGGCAATGCGTTGAGCGATTAGCTCAGGGCGAATTGGCGCCGCATAAAGTTCGGCGAAGGTGGCCTGCACCTTATCGGCGGTAGCGGCGATGATCGTGGCGTACTGGGCGGCCGGATCTTCGTAGCGGAACCAGAGCCCTTCGAGATTGATGAAGGCGAGAGAGCCGAGCCCACGAAGTACGCCCGCCGTGGCGGGTGAGACAACGGCGTCCATCGCCGACGCAATGATCGGCTCGGTGAGCGGGATTCCGCAAAACTCTTGCGTTAGGTCGACGTCGTCGGGATCAATCGTGTCGGTGCCAGGGGCGAGCGAGATATCGTCGAACCCGAATGCGGGTCGAAGGGTGTCAATCTTGGAGATGAAGGGGCCACTCATTGACGAAGTGTAGCGACGCCGACGGCAGAGGCGATCTCATCGGCAAGCTCGCCCTTCGGGCGGCGTGCATCAAAGGTGCGCCAACGCGCTGGCTCCGCGGCGGCGAGCGCACGGAAGCCGTCGGCGACACGCGAATGAAAGGCGGCGTCGAACCCCTCTTCAAAGCGCGTGCGGCCATCGCCTGATTTGCGGGCGAGCCCCTCTTCGGCGGGAAGGTCCAAGAGAACGGTGAGGTCTGGGGTCAGCCCTGCGGTGGCGAAGCTAATGGCTGCGCGAAGTTCGTTGAGCGGAAGGCCGCTCCCGTACCCCTGGTACGCCAGGGTGGAGTCAGCAAAGCGATCGGCGATCACCGTTGCGCCGCGAGCGAGTGCCGGCCGAATGACCTCGATCACCAGCTGCGAGCGTGAGGCGTTAAAGAGCAGTGCGTCGGCACGCGGATTGATCTCCACGCTCCCCCCTTCGCCGAGCAGGAGTGCGCGGATGCGCTCCCCAGCCGGTGTGCCGCCCGGCTCTCGTACCGTCAGCACCTCGCGGCCAGCGGCGCGGAGCCGCTCGGCGAGAAGCTCGATCTGCGTGGACTTCCCTGATCCGTCTGGGCCTTCGAAGGTGATGAACATCGCAGCTTAGCGGCGACGGCGCGGGGTGCTCGAGGAGCGCCCTTGCGGTTCAAGTCGAACGCGACGGTGCGGATCACGACCACGCGAACTGCTGGTGGCACCCGCATCACCAGCGCGTTGGTGCTGCAGCCGACGAATGTAGGCGCTCTGTGGCGCGAGCTCAACTGGATGCTGCGTGCGCCCCACCTCTTCGATGCCCATCTTCGCCTCACGCATGGCAATCTCGCGTGGGTCGTGCGGCAGTTGATAGATGTCAAGCAGCGCGCGCTCCATCTGCTCCGAGGCATTGCTCTTCAACACGTGCACCGGCACGCCGCGGCGCTCGGCATCAACAATCGGCGTACCGCGCTGCTTGAACTCGTTGCGAATCGTCACTACAGCATCAGCCTCATCGGCGGTTCGCGCCGTCGTCGCGGGGAGTCCGAGTTCACGAATCGCCGCCTCAAGCTTCTTGCGCGAAATGCCATGCGCGAGCACTCGCAGTTCAGGGAGCTGACTGGCTTCATGCCTGTCGTCATCATCAGCGCTCGGTGCCTCATCCCACTCCGCTGGAACAAGTGCGCCGTCCACGGTGCGGCCAATGGGCTCGTTGTCCATCTCTGCGATTGTTGAGGCCATAGATTGGTGGCGCCAGCCGCGCTCCGGACGCCAGCTGCCGCCGCCAACAGTGTCACCTTCGAATGCGCGAATCACCGGAGTTGCCGTGCCCCCGGGGATGGTCTCAACGTGTCGCGCTTGCTCGCGGTTTCGTCGCCAGCCGCCACGCCCCTCATCACCACGATCGCCCCGATCACTACGTCGGCCGCGGCGATCATCTCCCGGGGTCAGCCCGCCGAATCGACGCGACTCACCCTGCGCCGTCTGCCCAGGTCGAATACGCGACTGCGAACGGTGCACGCCACCCTCGTCTCGCCAGCGCTCCTCTGGGGCAACGGCGTCGCCGCGAAGCAGCGCATCAACGGTGCCAGCAACATCCTCGTGCACCAGGATGTGGTCGCGATCAATGATCTCCACGATCACATCGAAGGTTGGCGGCGCCTTGCGCTCCAGCACGCTCTTCTGCGTTCGTCGTCGACGCGCCTCGTCGTCACCAAGGGTGACGCTCTGAATGCCGCCGATCAGGTCTGTCAGCGTTGGGTTCAGCATCAGGTTGTCGAGGCTGTTGCCGTGGGCGGTACCGATCAGCTGCACGCCTCGCTCGGCGATCGTTCGTGCGGCAATCGCCTCCGCCTCGGTGCCAATCTCGTCGATCACGATCACCTCTGGCATGTGGTTCTCGACCGCCTCGATCATGACAAGGTGCTGTCGCTCTGGTGCACTTACCTGCATGCGCCGTGCCTTGCCGATCGCTGGATGCGGAATGTCACCGTCGCCAGCAATCTCGTTGGAGGTATCCACAACGACTACGCGCTTACTGAACTCCGATGCGAGAACGCGTGCCGCCTCGCGCAGCATGGTGGTCTTACCGACACCTGGGCGACCCATGATCAGAATCGAGCGTCCCGCCTCAATGTGGTCGCGCAGGATCTCAATCGTACCGAACACCGAACGGCCAACACGGCAGGTGAGGCCAACGACGCGATCGGAGCGATTGCGAATTGCAGAGATGCGGTGCAACGTTCGCTCAATCCCCGCGCGATTATCACCACCGAAGTTGCCGATGCGCGAGATCACCCAATTGAGATCTTCATCGGTCACCTCGCGGTCGAGGAGCGTCACGTCACCTGAGGTGAGGCGCGCCTCTGGTCGACGACCGCGGTCCATGACGATCTCTAGCAGCCCGTCGCGTCCGGCGGCGAGCTCTTCACGTGTTGCAAGATCTCGGATCGCAGCAACAATTTCGCCTGGGAGACAGGCGAGAAGAAGGTCGAGGTTGTCGACAATCGCCTCGTCTTGAGTCGGCGTGCGAGTTGGCTCTTCGTGGGGGTCGCGCACAACGCTCATGGGCAAATCCTAGCGTGCGCCTCGCGTGCCGTCGCGCTGTGCGGCTCTTTTCGGTTCTAGAGCGCGGCCGCTAACGCCTCGGTAACAAGCCAGCGGTGCACCCCAGTATCGCCAGTGATCTCGGGGTGGAAGGCGATGCCAAGGATGCGCCCCTGCCGCGCCGCTACGATTCGGCCGTCTTCGAGCGTCGCAACGGCCCGCGCCGAGGGTCCAACCTTCACCATCTCTGGGGCACGAATGAACACGGCGTGGATCTCTCGCGATCGACCCCCTTTACCGAGGCCCTCCATCACAAGGTTCGTTTCAAACGACTCCAGCTGTCGCCCGAAGGCGTTACGCCGAACCTCAACATCTAGGAGGGAGAGAACGGGCTCATCGCCATCGGCAATCTTCGTCGCAAGCAGGATCGCCCCCGCACAGGTACCCAAGATTGGCGCGCCGCGCTTCGCCAACGCTTTGATTGGCTTCACTAGCTCCCAGCGCTGCAGCAGCTTGCGCATCGCCGTGCTCTCTCCACCAGGGAGGATCAGGCCATCGACTCCGACTAGATCTGCTGGAAGTCGCACCTCGCGCGCATCAACGCTGAGGGATTCCAACATACGGATGTGTTCAGCAAAGTCACCCTGCACTGCGAGGATGCCGATGATCGGCGTAGTGTGGCGCTTCGCCACGGTGCTACCAGCCGCGCTTGGAGAGGCGTTCGCCCTCGGGGATGGTGCGCATCTCGATCCCCTTCATTGCTTCACCAAGGCCCGCTGACACTTCAGCAAGAATGGCGGCGTTCTTCCAGTGTGTTGTTGCTTGAACAATTGCAACGGCGGTCTTCGCCGGGTTCTTCGCCTTGAAGATGCCGGAGCCAACGAACACACCGTCTGCTCCGAGCCACATGGAGAGCGCCGCGTCGGCCGGCGTCGCGATGCCGCCCGCAACGAAGTTCACAACTGGAAGTCGACCCGCCTTCACGGTGAGCTTGACGAGCTCGTACGGGACGCGCATCTCTTTGGCGGCGGCACGCAGACGCTTCTCGCTCTGCCCCTTGAGTGCGGCAATCTCTTCGGCGACGGTTCGAATGTGGCGCACCGCCTCCACGATGTTGCCGGTTCCCGCCTCGCCCTTGGTGCGCATCATTGCGGCACCCTCGTTGATGCGACGCAGCGCCTCACCGAGATCCTTGCAGCCACAAACGAATGGCACCTTGAAGTCGTGCTTGTTGATATGGAAGCGATCATCGGCGGGGGTGAGCACCTCAGATTCGTCGATGTAGTCGACATCGAGTGCCTCCAGGATTCGCGCCTCGCTCTCGTGCCCAATGCGTGCCTTCGCCATCACTGGGATGGAGACGGCGGCAAGAATCCCCTTGATAGTGTCGGGGTCGCTCATTCGTGCAACCCCACCATCGCGTCGAATGTCGGAGGGGACGCGCTCTAGTGCCATCACGGCGACGGCGCCAGCCTCTTGGGCGATCTTCGCCTCTGCCGGGGTGACGACATCCATAATCACGCCGCCCTTGAGCATTTGGGCGAGGCCGCGCTTCGTGGCCCAGGTTGACGTTTTGGCGCGCTTTGGTGCTGGCATGCCCCTATTCTCGCACACAGCCCAGACCCTCATGGGGTTAACGGGGGCTGAACGGGCGCAGCTCCCCTGCTACGATCGCGCTCATATGAACAGCGAAGTTCTCGTTCTGAATCAGGACTACGAACCGCTCAACGTCGCCTCCCTGCCGCGCGCCTTCAGACTGGTTCTTGGCGGCAAGGCTGAGATCCTCGCGGAGGGCGATCCGATCCGCAGTGCCTCGCGCAGTTGGACGGCCCCTTCGGTGGTGCGTCTCCGACATCGAGTGCGCCGACCGCGACCGCGCGCCAAGCTGAGTCGCAAGGAGATCTTCGCGCGTGACGGCCACGCCTGCCAGTACTGCGGGCGCACCGGCGTCTCACTGACGATTGATCACATTGTGCCGAAGAGCCGCGGCGGTGATACCTGGACGTGGGAGAACCTGGTCACCGCGTGCATGGCCTGCAACCACCGTAAGGGGGACCGCCTCCCCGAGGCCGCCGGCCTTGCGCTTCGACGGAAGCCGTATGAGCCGCGCTGCGATGTGTACGCCGTCTTCCTCCCATACCTGCGGCACAGCGCCTACTCGGCGTGGCGCGACTTCCTCTTCATTAGCGATAGCGCCGCGGCCAGCGGAGCGTGACCCCCGCGGCGGCGGTTCGCGCCGCCATCCCTCGCGATGTTGCTGACCTACTTCGCGCACTGCGGGCGGCAGGCTTCGGCGCCTACGTTGTTGGCGGTGCGGTCCGCGATGTGCTTGCTGGTCGGACCCCTGCAGACTGGGATCTCGCTACCGAAGCGACACCAGATCAGATGCGCGCACTCTTTCCGAACGCAACGTATGAGAATCGGTTTGGCACGGTTGGCGTTCCAACGGGCGAATCGACGGTGCGCGAAATCACCACCTTCCGTTCCGACAGCGGCAGTAGTGACTCCCGCCGCCCCGATGAGGTGACCTTCCTGCCACGCATCGAGGGCGATCTTGCGCGTCGCGACTTCACCATTAACGCCATTGCGTATGGGCTCGCTCCAGAGTCGAGCCGTCGAGCTGACCCAGTTGCTGACGGCGCCATTGTTGATCCGCATGATGGCATCAGCGATCTATCGAGCGGTCTCCTGCGCGCGGTGGGAGATCCGGCCGAACGTTTTCTTGAAGATGCGCTGCGAATGCTCCGAGCGTTGCGGTTCGTCGCGCGGTTCGAGCTGACTCTAGAGCCGGCAACCGCCGCAGCGATGAAGCGCGATGCCCCACTCACTGCACGCCTCTCTGGAGAGAGAATCGGTGCGGAGATCGAAGGGATCCTTGCGGCCCCTCGCCCTGCGCGCGCGCTGCAGCTCGCCGCAGAACTTGGAATTCTCGCCGCTATCGCACCAGCACTTGCGGCCGAGTGGTCAGTAGAGGTTGCTACACGCGTCGAAGCGGTCGGCGGCAGCGAACTCCCCGATGCGCCAGACCCACTCGGGCGCATGAGCGAGCTTCTTTGGCCGATCGGAGATGACGAAGATGTTGCGGCACTCTTGGAGTCGTGGCGTCGCCCACGCGCAACCATTGCGGCGATTCAGGAGATTCGTGCCCTCGACCGAGCAGCCGCCGTTGCAGAAGCGGAAGCTGAACGGGGCCATCTTGATGGGCCAGCCCTACGCATCGTGGCCGCCACCAGCACTGGCGATCCGCGAGATGCCGCACGCCAGATTCGCCGTCGCACCGCTGCGGGTCGTGCCCATCGCGGCGCCACGGCACTGCTCAACGCGTGCGCGGAGGGCGACGCGCTCAACCTCCCCGCCGCGCCGAGTGACCTCGCGATCGACGGAGATCAGCTGGTCTCCCGCCTCGGGCGTACGCCAGGCCCGTGGGTCGCAGCCCTCCTTTCACGCCTCGTCGACGATGTGGCACATCGCCGCGTGCCAAACACCGACAGTGCGCTGCTCGCATGGATTGATGCCCTTGACGCTCGCGAAGGGCACGATCCGATCGCGTAGACTCTCGGTATGACGTTAGATCCGCGCACGATCTTGGTTACCGGAGGTGCGGGATACATTGGCGCGGCGAGTGTCGATGCCCTCCTAAACGCAGGGCACCGCGTTGTAATCCTGGACGATCTCTCCGCCGGCCACTCAGACATGATTCCAAATGAGGCATCGTCGGTTGTCGGCAGCTATGCCGACGGCGATCGAATGCAGAGCCTTCTGCGCGACGCTCGCATCGATACCATCTTGCATATCGGGGCCCTGAGCATCGTTGCTGAGAGCGTGGCCCAGCCAGAGCGGTACTTCAAGATGAACCTCGTTGGCAGCATCGCCCTTCTTGACGCGGCAGTTGCAGTAGGCGTGAAGCGCATCGCCTTCTCCTCAAGTGCCGCGGTCTACGGGGCCTCAACCTCAAACGTTCTCACCGAGAATCTCCCCCTCGCGCCAGTTAACCCGTACGGCGCAACGAAGGCCGCCTTTGAGCAGGTGCTGCGTGCCTATGCCGAGGCACATGACCTCACCGCCATCGCGCTGCGCTACTTCAATGTTGCCGGGGCAACGGAGCGAGTAACGGAGCGTCACCACCCTGAGACGCACCTGCTGCCCCGCCTGATGAAGGCTGCCCTCGAGGGGGTGCCGTTTGAGCTCTATGGGAACGACTACGCCACCCCCGATCGCACTGCGATCCGTGACTACGTTCATATTGCCGACGTTGCGGCAGCCCATCTCGCCGCCGTCGAGCACCTAGCCGCCGAAGGTTCCCGGGGCTTTACCGCCGTGAACATTGGGAGCGGTGCCGGCACAAGCATTCGCGAGGCGATCAAGGCGATCGAGAAGGCCTCTGGTGCCCGCATTGAGGTGCAAGAGCACCCTCGCCGCGCGGGTGATCCTCCCCGCCTGGTGGCCGACATCTCACAAGCGCAGAGCCTCTTGCGCTGGCGCCCACGTCAGAGCGATATCAATCGAATCGTCAAGAGTCTGCTGCCGAAGTAGCCTTACTGGATTCGAACGAGCACCTTCGCATCAGACCAGAGCTGCTCAAGCTTGTAGAAGTCGCGTTCTGGCGGGGTAAAGATGTGCACGATCACGCTTCCATAATCTAAGACGATCCAGTGTGATGCTGCCGCGCGATGTCGATGCGCTGGAGTCACGCCATCCTCGGCCAGTCCGCTGACGATGCTCTCAGTGATAGCCGCAAGCTGTGGCTCGGAACCGCCGGTGCAGATCACGAACGCCTCGGTAACCGTTGTGAGGCCGCTCACATCTAAGACAAGGATGTCGGCCGCCTTCTTCTCTTCGGCTAGAAGTGCAACTTTTCGCGCAAGGTCATGCGGCTCAATGGCAGTTTGCTTTTTGGTTGACATGCCCTCAGCGTACCGCACTCACGGTTGCGCGACTACGAGGCTGGATCAACGGGCACATCTTCTACTTCAACCGGGCGCTCAAGTACCAGCTCAGGTCGACCGCGATAGAGCCCCTCACGTCGAATGAAATCTGCGACCGCATCGGGGACGAGGTACCGCAGCGATCGGCCACGTGCGGCCAACGCGCGCAACTCTCGGCTGGCGTGGGAGAGGTGGAAGCCGTCAAGGTAGAGGAAGCGATCTTCTCGACCGGGGAAGTGGCGCGTGAGCCAGGCACGATCTGGCGTTGGCGTGCCGGGCCGCGGCAGCGCTGCGACCCGCGCCAGGTCAAGGATCCCCGTTGAGTCCTCCCACTCGTTAAACCCGAGGAGTGACTCCACGGAAAGGATCAGCGTGAGCTCTGGGGTGTCGCCGCCCTGGCGCCGCTCCGCTGAAATCGCCCGAAGTGTATCGATCGTGTACGAGAGCCCAGGGCGATCAATCTCCATGCGACTCATCTCAAAGGCTGGATTCCCAGCGATCGCCAGCTCGACCATGCGACAACGAACCTCAGGATCAGTGACGCGATCTGCCACTTTATGCGGCGGCCGCGCGGCGGGGACAAAGAGCACATGGTCGAGTTTCAAAAGTTCGTAGGCGGCCTGACCGAGTGCGAGGTGCCCGTCATGGATCGGATCGAACGTGCCGCCGAGAATACCGATCCCGCTCATCCTTCACTCTCGCCATCGCTGTTCATCGCCGAGGCCAAGATGACACCGTCAAGCTCCAACGCCTCTGCCTCTTCGGCGGCGTTCAGTAGCGCTGCGTCATCAGGGTCATCCCACTCCAGAGAGAGTTCACCGATCATGACGGTGTCGCCGCTGCGGCAACCCGCCTTGCGCAACGCTGACTCAATCCCCTGGCGGGAGAGTTCGTGTTGGAACCGTTCCGCAGATTCGTCACGAGCAAAGTCGGTCTGATGCACGAGACGCTCAATCGCCTTGCCGCGCACGCGGAAAGCATCACCCTCGCGGCTGACCTCGAAGCCAATGGAGGCGATTGGATTGATGCGATGCACGACAACACCAGCCGGTTCCGCCGGATACGAAAGCGTCTCAGCGTCGGGCAAGAGTTCGGCCAAGGCGTCACGAAGCGCAGCGATCCCTTCGCCGCGATCACCGCCTGCGGCAGAGATTGGCAGCACGTGCAGACCTAACTCCCGGAACGCGACGGTGAGTTCCGCCTCACGAGCCTTCGCCTCTGGCCGATCAAGCTTATTGAGCGCCACAAGGGTGGTCTTCTCGAGGAGGGCTGGGTTGTGTGCCTGAAGCTCGGCGCGAATGATCTCTGCATCGCGCACCGGATCTGGAGCCGACGCGTCGACCACGTGCACCAAGATGCGGGTTCGTGAGGCGTGACGCAAGAAGGCGAAGCCGAGTCCTGCACCGATCGACGCCCCCTCAATCAACCCCGGGAGATCGGCGATCGTCGGACGACGACCGTCATCAATTCCGAGTTCAAGGACTCCTAGATTCGGCTCGAGGGTGGTGAAGGCGTAGTCGCCAATCTTTGGCTGCGCCGCTGTGAGCGCTGCGAGCAGCGTCGACTTGCCTGCATTTGGCAACCCGACGAGTCCAACGTCAGCGATCAGTCGCAGCTCGAAGCGAACCTCGCGCATCTCGCCAGGCTCCCCCTTCTGTGCGTGACGTGGGGCTTGATGCGTCGCTGTGGTGAAGTGCGCATTGCCAAGTCCGCCACGCCCGCCACGCACGAGCAGCACATTCTGTTCACGAGACACGAGGTCAGCGATGAGATCGCCGCTCTTGGCATCGAAGATTGCCGTGCCGGGTGGAACGCCAATCACCAGGTCGCGACCAGCCTTGCCATGTGAGGTCTTGTTTCCACCTTGGCTGGCGTCACCTGCGATGTAGCGACGCTTCACCTCAAAGTCACGCAGCGTTGTTTGCCCCGTATCTACCGCAACGTAAATGCTGCCGCCCCGCCCACCATCTCCTCCATCAGGGCCGCCGCGCGGCACGTGCGACTCTCGGCGCATGGTTGACGCGCCATCGCCGCCGCGGCCAGCGGAGAGGTGAATCTCAACAATGTCGAGGAACATTGCGCTACGGAAGGAATCGCGCTGGGTTGTAGAGCATCGAGCTTCCGGCAAGGGGGAATCCTCGAGAGACAACGAAGTGCAAGTGTGGGCCAGTGGCGCAACCGGTCATGCCGATGCGCCCGATGCGCGTTCCACGCGTCACCTTTTGCCCAGTGTTCGCGACGATGCCGGAGAGGTGGTAGTAGCCCGTGTACAAGTTTGACCCGTGCGCAATGATCACCTGATAGCCGCCGCAGTTGTTGCGCCATCCCGCAAACACCACCACTCCGTCGCCTGCGGCGACGACGGGGCTGCCGTAGCCCTGCGAGATATCCATTCCAAGATGCGTGCGTGTGAACCCGCGCACAAAGTGACCGCCAGGAACTGGGTAACGGAACCTCACGCCGCTGTAGACCTTCGGCACCGGGCCCGAGTAGCCGATCAAACCGTCTTTACGCGTGAATGTTGGTAGCGGCGCGCCGCGCCCGCCTGGGAGGACAAGGACCATGCCGAGCACAACGTCCACGGTCTTGAGCTTGTTATACGTTCGAATAGTTGAAGGGGTAACGCGATACTTCGATGCGATCGACTTCAGTGTCTCGTGCTCACGAACCGAGACAACGATGCCGTGCGTATCTGGCACCCGCAGTCGCTTTCCTGCAGCGGGATTGTCGGCGGATTGAAGGTTATTGGACCAGATCAGCTCCATGGAGCTGATGCCATATTTTCGTGCGATCGCGACGAGAGATTCGCCGCGCGAAACGATGTGGATGGCCACGTGATCACGCCCGTCGGCAACGACAATGTCAATGGCGGCGGGGAGCTCAAGGGTGCCATCATCAAGGAAGATCGGCCCATCGGTTGCGGTGGTGGCGATCACGGATTCAGAGACTTGGCTAACCACCTCCGTCGCTCGCATCGAGAAGCTGCTCTCCGTTGCTACGTCGCCAATCAGCACGCCGTCGCTCATGACTGAGGCCGCTGCGATGCCGTCGGTGGCGAGGCGGTCCTGGTTCTCAGTTCCACCCCACTCTGTTGTGAACAGACGCTCACTGGCGGCGCTTGCATCGGAGACCATGCCGCCGTCGTTTAGGGCTTGGGAGCGGGCATCTACGGTTGGCCCCGGGAGGAGACTTGCAATGATGGCCACACTGAGGAGCCCAGCGATCACCGCTGGCATTGCACGCTCTGGCTCGCGCTTGAGTTGACGCAGCCCTGACTCAAGTGAACGGCGGCGGCGGCGCACCGTCCGCAAGATGCCGCGCTCCTCGAGTGCCGGCGTGACCATATGGGCAATTGCCGCTACCGCGAGACCCGTTGTGCGACGTTGAAGGGTGGGATGGACGCGAACCCGCCGTGGGAGGGGGTGCTTCAGGAACTCCCCTGCGCGGAAGAGGCTCAATCGGATGGCACGCTCGCCGCTTCGCTCCAGGAAGGAGCCGATGGCAAGGAGGCGGCGGCGAATAGCCGCGGCAATGCGGAAAGTGAAGCTTCCAGCCCGCACATTGCGATGCTTGGAGCCGCGGGCGGATGTTGGTTGGCGATTCACATCTGGCATTCCAGCCTCCGATCTCCGCCTTAGTCTACCCCCCGGCTATTCGGCCGAGCAGGAGGCCCTGGCACACGCTGTGCCTCGTGCGTGGGCTACGCGGGGTTGGACCCCTCGGTGCCCTTGGTGAGTGAGGCGAGGAACTGGGCATTCGACTCCGTCTTCGCGATGCGGTTGAGCAGGAGTTCAATCCCCTCATTTGCGCCGACAGCGGAGAGCATGCGACGCATTGTCCAGACCATCTTGAGCGTTCCCTCATCGAGGAGGAGCTCTTCGCGGCGCGTGCCAGAACGCTGCACATCGATCGCCGGGAAGATGCGCTTCTCCGCCAACTTTCGGTCAAGCACAAGCTCCGAGTTGCCCGTCCCCTTGAACTCTTCATAGATGACGTCATCCATCTTGGAACCGGTGTCGACCAGACAGGTGCCAATGATGGAGAGCGAGCCACCCTCTTCGAGCTTTCGGGCCGCACCGAAGAAACGCTTCGGTGGGTAGAGCGCAATTGGATCAATACCGCCTGAGAGGGTACGACCCGATGGTGGCAAGGCCAGGTTGTAGGCGCGTGCCAGTCGCGTGATTGAGTCGAGTAGCACAACGACGTCGGCACCAGCCTCGGTGCGCCGCTTCGCAATCTCCAGCGCCATCTCGGCAACATGTGTGTGATTTTCGGTCGGCTCGTCGAACGTCGATGAGATGACCTCGCCCTTCACGGAGCGGCGCATATCGGTGACCTCTTCAGGTCGCTCGCCAATGAGACAGACCATGAGCGAAATCTCCGGATAGTTTGCGGTGACGCCTTGGGCGATCTGCTTCAACAGGCTCGTCTTACCGGCCTTCGGTGGCGAAACAATGAGGGCGCGCTGCCCCTTGCCGAGCGGATTAACGAGGTTGATCAGTCGCTGCGAGAGATTCGATGGAACCGTCTCAAGGTTGATCAGCTCAATCGGGTGAATTGGGGTGAGGTCACCAAAGTGTGGTCGGCGACGTGCCGACTCTGGATCGGTGCCGGAGACGATCTCAACTCGAAGCATTCCCCAGAACTTCTCACCCTCACGTGGCGCACGAATAACGCCACCGATCGTGTCGCCTTGACGCAAGCTGAGTCGGCGCACCATTGGCGACGGAACGTAGACATCGTCGGCGCTTGGAAGCAGCCCGTTGCGTCGAATAAAGCCGTAGCCGTCATCAACAATCTCAAGAATTCCTTCGGCCCAGATCTGACCCTGCTCGTCGGCCTGCGCCGTGAGGATCTTCTGGATAATGGCCGTGAGCTCCTCTTGCTGTGAAGCAACGACGCCGAGCTTCTTCGCCGCGGCGATCAGTTCGGTTGCAGTCATGTTGGCGAGTGCGGCAAATGTCACCAGCCCTTCGGCGGCGAGGTCAGCTTCAGAGAGCACCTCGACATCAGCTGGAAGTGCGCCCTGCGGCATGCGCATTGAGTTTGGGTTCGGTCCACCGCGGCGGGGTGGTCGTCGTGGGCCGCGGTTTCGTCCGTCGTTCATATCAGTTGAATACCTTCCTCTATCTGTGGGTGGATGCGTCCCCGGTACGCGATACTGCGCCGCCTTTGGTGTGCAGAACGGGGGGATGAGAAAAGTCTACGGCAGTCGCTGCCGCTCGTCAAGAGCCCACAGTTTGGGGCCCGTGACTACTTCCCTGACGTGGCCTTCGCCCAGTCCGACTTGAAGATCGCAATCCCCTTCTCTGTGAGCGGGTGCTTCGTCATCTGCTCGAGCACCTTGAGTGGCATCGTTGCAACGTGGGCACCCGCCAGCGCCGACTCCGTAACGTGCCGTGGGTGACGAATTGATGCGGCGAGGATCTCGCAATGATCGAGCCCCTCGTAGTTCGCGAAGATTTCGGCGAGCTCTTGAATGACGATCATGCCGTCTTCGTTGATGTCGTCGAGTCGGCCAACAAATGGACTGATCAGCGAGGCACCAGCCTTCGCCGCCATGAGCCCCTGGTTTGCCGTGAAGATCAGGGTGCAGTTGGTCTTGATCCCCTCGGCGGCGAGGCGGCTAATTGCCTCGAGGCCGGCGGTCGTCAGGGCGACCTTGACGACAATGTTGGAGGCGATCTTGGCGAAGGCGAGGCCCTCTTTGACCATGCCGTCGGCGTCGTCGCTCATGACCTCAGCGGAGACGGGGCCTTTGGTGAGGCCGCAGATCTCCTTCAGGATCTCTTCGTACGAGCCGCCAACCTTCGCGTAGAGGGATGGATTGGTGGTGACGCCATCAACGACGCCCCACTTGATCCCGGTCTTGATCTCTTCAATGTCAGCGGTGTCCAAGAAGAACTTCATTGTGCCCCCCAGCAACTAATTGGCTTGGCCCATCAACGGGCTGTTACGCGTTTGTTCCGGTGCTCCGTTGTGCCGCCTTCGTGGCGGCGGCCTCGACGGCGCGAGTTCGCTCGGCCTGTGCCACCTCATCATCGCGCACCCCAACCATTCGCGGGGTGTATGAGGCGAGGCGACCGTCGCGAAGCGCCACGGCGGCGCCAATGAACCCGTCAAAGAGCGGGTTCGGGCGCAGCGGTCGGCTCGTGAACTCAGGGTGGAACTGGCTGGCCACGAACCACGGGTGGTCGGCGAGCTCAATGATTTCAACGAGGCGGCTATCGGGGGATACCCCAGTGAAGCGCATGCCGGCGGCCTCGAGCTGCGGCTTAAATCGATTAGCAACCTCAAAGCGGTGACGGTGACGCTCGTACACAACTTCGGCCCCGTACACCGTTGCGGCGCGGCTCCCTGGTGTGAGCTTTGCCGGATAGAGGCCGAGGCGCTGCGTGCCCCCCTTCTCTTCAACGCCGCGTTGATCAGGGGTGAAGTCGATGACTGGGTTCTTGGTGAACATATCGAACTCCGTTGAGTTCGCATCGCTCGAGCCGAGCGCCTCGCGCGCGAAGTCAATCACAGCAATCTGCAGGCCGAGGCAGAGGCCAAGGTATGGGATGCGCTCTGTTCGCGCCATGTGTGCAGCGCGGATCTTGCCTTCAATGCCACGGTAGCCGTAGCCACCCGGTACCAAGATTCCGTGCACACCCGCGAGTTCCGCAGAGAGTACGGCTGGCTCGGCATCATCGAGGCGCTCGGCGTTCACCCAGCGCACGCGAACATCAACACCATGTGCCCAACCGGCATGACGCAAGGCCTCAGTCACCGAGAGATACGCATCGGGGAGCTCAGTGTACTTGCCAACAATAGCAATCTCAACAGCGGGCTTCTCAGCAACAATCTCGGCGGCGAGTTGTTCCCAGCGCGAGAGGTCTGGGGTCGTTGCAGGAAGTCCGAGTTCGCGCACCACAAGGTCGCCGAGACCAAACTTCTCAAACAGCAGCGGTACCGCGTAGATCGTGTGCGCAGTGGTGGCGGGAACAACCGCCTCGACCGCAACGTCGGTGAAGAGCGCAATCTTCTCGCGAACCTCGTCGGGCACGGGGTG
>Ga0114960_10002128_pt1 | contig 15645 bp, 14 predicted proteins | sample C_130625_MF_Meta_FD_92637 | JGI IMG/M metagenome (GOLD analysis project Ga0114960, IMG submission 92637) | Freshwater microbial communities from Lake Croche, Canada to study carbon cycling - C_130625_MF_MetaG | ecosystem: Environmental > Aquatic > Freshwater > Lake | place: Lake Croche, Canada... | reverse complement strand
TTTTCGAACTTTGCTCAAGTTCCCCAACCCGTAAAACAGAACGTTGATATTATTTCATTGACGCGAGGGTGTGTTTCAGTTCTTGAATTAACAGAAAAAATAGATTTTATCGTATTGACAAAATTAAAAGAACACATGGTTTTGATTGACAAAGATCAATGGATTCAAGTTTTGAATAATTTATTAAAAAATGCCACTCAGGCCTGTGCAGGATTAGAAAATGCTAAAGTAACGATTCAAATAAAGGCCTTAAAGGAAGGTTTTATTTTGGAAATTATCGATACAGGCTGTGGAATGGATGCGGATAAATTAAGTAAGGTTTTCACACCTTATTTTACTACAAAATCTAGTGGTAGCGGTATTGGACTTTCAATTGTGAAACAAATCATAGAAAAGCATGGTGGACAAATAAGCTGTGATTCAAAAGAAGGTTTAGGCAGCACTTTCATCGTTACAGTTCCTTAACCCAACAGATTCCCGTTTCCTTTTCTTGTTTTATGCAAGCTTATTTTTAATTTTAGCACCGAACAAACATATTCTTACTTTTGTTAGAACATTTCAATACTGAACTTAATGTCACCGAATAAAAATTTTACTTATTGTCTCGATATATTAAATAGACAGCGTTTAAGTACCACTGAAGTTTCCGTTGGATCTATTATTATTGGGGGAGAAGCGCCCATTAGGATCCAATCGATGACCACGACAGATACGATGGACACGGAGCAATCAGTGGCGCAGTCCGCAAGAATGATAGCGGCCGGATGTGAAATTGTTAGATTAACAGCCCCAAGTAAAAAAGAAGCTGAAAATCTTGGATTAATTAAAAAGGAATTGAGAGCCTTAGGCCTTTCCGCACCTCTTGTCGCAGACATTCATTTCACTCCAAATGCAGCTGAAATTGCGGCGCTTTTAGTAGAGAAAGTTAGGGTGAATCCAGGAAATTATGCAGACAAAAAGAAATTTGAGGAAATTGATTATACCGAGGAATCTTATCAGGCGGAACTGGTTCGGATTGAAGAAAAGTTCACCCCATTAGTCTTGCTGTGTAAACAACACGGAACTGCTATGAGGATAGGGACTAATCACGGGTCTCTTTCTGATCGTATTTTAAGCAGATATGGCGATACCCCAGAAGGAATGGTGGCATCAGCAATGGAGTTTATTGCTATTTGCGAAAAGCATTCATTTGATCAAATTGTTGTGTCGATGAAAGCTAGTAACACCATTGTTATGGTTCAGGCATATAGATTATTAGTGTCTAAAATGCTTGAAAATAATAGAATTTATCCCTTGCACTTGGGTGTAACAGAAGCTGGAGATGGTGAAGATGGGAGAATTAAGTCAGCAGTTGGTATAGGAGCTTTATTAGAGGACGGTATTGGCGATACTATACGCGTTTCTTTAACTGAAGAACCAGAGTTTGAGATTCCCGTTGCCCAAAAAATAGCAGCTAAATATAAGCAGCAGCAACTTTTCGAGTTTCCAAAATTTGAGGGAGAATTGCCTTATAATCCTTATGAATATGAAAGCAGAGTGACTACTTTAGTTCATAATATTGGCGGAAAAAATGTCCCCGTTGTTATTGCAGATTTCTCAAAAAAAGATGTCATTTCACCAGCAAGTTTTTTCGCATTCGGGTATAATTATTCTCATAACTTAGACAAATGGAACCTGCAAGACCAGGCAGCAGATTATGTTTTTATTGGAGATAATAGTATCGACTTTGAGGTTCCTGGAACACTCGGGGTAATCTGTTCTTGGTTGAACTGGTCCACAAATTATAAAAATAAAAAAGGGTACTATCCTCTTTTTTCTGATGGGGACTTGTCTAAAATTGAACAAAATCAACAAGCATTTTTAAGCGTTGAAGCAACAGAAAATTTACCAGACAACTTAGTAGATTACCCTAAATTAATACTTGTCGCAAAAACAAAATTCTCTAACAAAACACAAGTATTCCGCAATTTATATTTTAATTTAGCGAAAAACAACCTATTAAATCCAGTGATTTTAGGTTTTGATTCTGAGGATACTGACCCAGAAAATTTTCAATTAGAAGTTTCAAGTGATGCGGGTTCCATGTTAATTGATGGCTTTGGAAATGGATTGTGGATTAATGCAACACAGGCTCAAAAATTAATTAATTCTACTGCTTTTGGAATTTTACAAGCCACAAGAACAAGAATTTCAAAGACGGAATATATTTCTTGTCCTTCCTGTGGTCGAACGCTTTTTGATTTGCAGGAAACAACCGCAAAAATAAGAGCGCGCACTTCGCATTTGAAAGGATTAAAAATCGGAATAATGGGTTGCATTGTTAATGGTCCTGGTGAAATGGCGGATGCAGATTATGGCTATGTTGGAACAGGCCCAGGAAAAATCCATTTGTATAAAGAAAAAACTGTCGTGAGAAAGAATGTTCCAGAAGCGGAAGCAGTAGAAGCATTGATTGATTTAATTAAAGAAAATGGCGATTGGCAATCACCGAAAATAGAAGATTAGATGGTTTTAGCGCAATACACAATTAATAGTTGAATACTCCTTGTAATGCCTTATTACAACTCAATACTTTTTATATAATTTCGTCTTATGTCAAATACAGCAGAACAATTTAATAAAAAGGGAATCCGCACCAGTTATGTTTCAACGATTATTGGGATCTCATTAGTATTATTCATGATTGGACTCGTATTAAGCGGAGTTTTTGGGCTTAATAATATTCAAACACAAGCAAAGGAGAATTTACAAGGCGATATTTTTTTTAAGTCTACCTTAAATGATGCGGACATAAAACAGGTCGAGCAATCATTAAAACCGTGGAAAGAGTTTAATAAAGTTTGGTTCGTCTCTTCAGAAAGAGCTGTTCAAGCATTTGGTGGTGATGGCAGTGATGAAATAAAGCAATTATTGGCAGGAGAAAACCCCCTTCCTCCCTCTTTGTGTTTTTCCCCAAAGGCGGATTTCGCCAACAAAGAAGGGATGAAATATATCAAAGCAAAACTTTTAAAGTATTATAAAAATGAAATTGATGAGGTAAATTATGATGAAGCAAGTGTAAACAGGGTAAATCTTGGATTTAAACAGTTTGTCTTTTTGTTTTTATCTGTTGCCGCTCTGCTAATTATTATTGCAGTGGCCATGATTAATAATACCATAAGAATGTCTCTTTATGCCAAACGATTCACAATTAAAACGATGCAATTGGTCGGAGCCACCAGTAAGCATATTAGAAAACCATTTTTAAAACAAGCTATCATTCAAGGGATATTATCGGCGATATTAGCACTTGGGTTTTTAATGAGCGTGTTCTTCGCTCTTAATAATGTTATAGAAACTTTTGAAATCAGTTTTACCCTAGAAATGCTGTTGTTATTAATTGGATCACTATTGTTATTAGGAATTTTTATTACCCTTGTCTCTACTTGGTTTGCATTAAACAAGTATCTTCGTATGAAATTGGATGATTTATATTAAACAACATGAGTAAGCCCCTTAAACAATTTGGTTTTCATCGCGAAAACTACAAGCTTCTATTAATAGGTTTAGCAATCAACATTATTGGTTTTATATTAATGATTGGTGGCGGGACGTCTGACCCAAATAAATTTAATGGAGCGGAACTTTTTAGTAACACGCGGATTACTATAGCACCTTTATTAATTGTTGTTGGTTACATAGTCATAATATTTTCAATTATGAAAAAAGGAAAGCCAAACGAATCGAACGAAAAGGATTCTATTGATTCAGCGAAAAAGTAGCGTTAAAATAAAATGACAACTTTAGAAGCAATCCTTTTAGCGATTACAGAAGGGGTAACAGAGTTTTTACCTATTTCGAGTACAGCCCACATGATTTTTTTAAGTTCAATCTTTGGCATAAGTCAAGATGAATTCGTAAAAATGTTCCAAGTGTCAATTCAATTTGGAGCCATCTTAGCTGTAGTATTTCTTTATTGGCGTAAATTTTTTAATTTCAAATCTAAACAGTTCTACTTTAAATTATTCTTAGCGGTCATTCCAGCACTTATATTAGGAAAGTTATTCGATGATAAAATAGAAGAGGTTTTAGAGAAGCCCATACCTATTGCTATAATCTTAGTTATAGGGGGGGTTATTTTATTGTTTATTGACAGATTATTTAAAAATCCCTATATAGATGAAGAAGAAAATATCGGGATTCTTTCTGCAATTAAAATAGGTTTTTGGCAATGTCTTGCAATGATGCCAGGGACAAGTCGTGCGGCAGCGTCTATTATTGGCGGAATGCAACAAGGCTTAAACAGAAAAACCGCTGCAGAATTTAGTTTTTTCTTAGCGGTTCCTACCATGTTGGCGGTCACTACTTATTCATTGTTTTTAAAGGATTGGAATTATCATGGTGCGGAACAATCAGGAATAAAAATGATTTTTTCTAGTAGCAACAACACCATGCTTTTCTTTTTAGGAAATATTTTTGCGTTTGTTGTAGCAATCATTTCTATAAAGTTTTTCATGGGAATCATAAGTAAATATGGCTTTAAATTTTGGGGTTGGTACCGAATAATAATAGGCCTAGTAATTGTTGCCTATTTTTCCTTTAAATGATAGATTTTATAAACGGTAAAACTATCCTCGTAGATAAACCCTTGGGTTGGACGTCATTTGATGTAGTGAATAAAATTAGGTGGAATCTCAAGCAAAAACTTAAGGTTAAAAATATAAAAGTTGGCCACGCTGGAACTTTAGACCCCCTTGCGTCAGGTCTTCTCGTTATTTGTATAGGCAAGAACACCAAGTTAATTGATTCTATGATAGGCCAGGACAAAGCCTATTCCGGCACATTTTTATTAGGCAAGTCTACACCCTCTTATGATTTAGAAACAGAGTTTGATGCCGTTTTTGATATTAGTAAAATAGACCTTTCGCAAATCAATGTAATCGTGGAGTCTTTTCTTGGAGAGCAAGATCAAGTTCCCCCTATTTTTTCTGCTAAGCAAGTAGACGGAAAAAGAGCTTATGATTATGCAAGAGAAGGAAAAACGTTAGTGTTACCGCCCAACCGAGTGAACATTAAAGAATTTAGTGTTGACACCACTAATTTCCCAGAAATCAATTTTCAAATTGTTTGTTCCAAAGGAACCTATATTAGATCATTGGCTTCAGACTTTGGAAAAAAAATAAATTCTGCAGCTACGCTAATTGCCTTAAGAAGAACAGCTTCGGGAACTTTTTTAATTGAGAACGCAAAAACCGTTGAGGAATGGATTTCAATTATTAAAGAGTAAAGAAAACTTAAAAAAGGTGTATATTTAACTAAACATATACACCATGAAACCAATTTATCACTTATTTTTCTTTCTCTTTTTAAGCGCTTCTGCGCTTTTTGGACAATGCCAATTTGTGTTTGTTAGTACTACAGGAAATCCAACAGCGGCAGGTACACAACAAGATCCACTCGACATCACTACTGCCTTTTTGACCACCTCAGATAATGGGTATATTCGACTGGCTACAGGAACTTATACTATTGATAATTCACTCAGCCTTAATGGGAATAATATTATTGTAGAAGGTGGTTTTATTGCTGCACAAGCATGGACTAAAACTAGTTTAGCCGGTGCAACAAAAATTTATCGTTCCGCATTAAATGTACAGGGCCCAATTATTGCACCTAGACTAAGTGTATTTGAGATATTAGGTAAAAATGATTTTCGTTTTCAAGATATAACAATTCAAGTAAGTAATGCCCCTCAAGCAACGCTTACGTCTCCCTATGGAACATCTGTTTACGGTGTTTATTTATACAGTTGTTCTAATTATAAGTTGGTTAGATGTTCGTTTATTATCGGCTCTGCATCAAATGGTTTATCAGGGACTCCTGGGCTTACAGGTCTAGCTGGTTCAAATGGAGCTTTAGGCTCTTCAGGATCTTGTGATGGCGGCACCTGTACTTTAAGTAGCGGTCAAGCGGGAGGGGCTGGAGGTGTTGGAGGTTCAGGTGGCGGCGGAACATCTGGCGGCACCGGTGGATCGGCTACTGTTGGTCAACAAAATAATGGTGTTGGTGGATCTGCAGGATCCGGAAGAAATGGTGGCGCCGGAGGCGGAGGCGGAGCAGGCGGAGATGAGTGTTCTAACAATAATGCTGGTCTAAGCGGAACCGGCGGAGCATCATCTTGTTCGTCGGGCGCTCAAGGTGGAGCAAGAGGCTTGGATGGAGATCCAGGCGGTGATGCAACGCCAGGTACCTCAGGGGCTAATGGAACAAATGGAATTAATGGTACTGATGGAAATTTAGGTTTTGATTTGGGTGTTTTTTGGACGCCTGGTTCACAAGGAACTGCAGGCACGGATGCTTGTGGCGGTGCCGGAGGTGGCGCCGGCGGAGGTGGCGGAAGACAAGTTTGTACACTTTGTGATAATGGGCCGGGAAATGGTGGCTCAGGTGGCGGTGGCGGTGGACAAGGGGGTCAGGGCGGACAAGGTGGCTATGGAGGGGGAAGTGCCTTTGGGATCTATTTAACTCAAAATGGAATTAATGGTCAAGTTGTAGATTGTTATCTAGTAAGCGGAACCTTAGGATTAGGTGGAATTGGCGCTTCTGGTGGACTAGGCGGTGCAGGCGGTTTTGGCGGATCTCAACAGACGACATGTAATTCGCAAATTGGTGAAGGTGGAGCAGGAGGAGCGGGAGGAGCAGGAGGTGTTGGCGGAAAAGGCGGAAATGGAATGGATGGGATTAGTGCTCAAGTGTATGTTGCCTCTGGAGCCGCATTAACAAGTTCGATAATTAATTTCAATTTGCTTTTACAGCCAGAAATTCAGGCATCTTATGCTACTTGTACCAATACAATTATTCAGGTTACTGATATTACTATTCCTACAGGGGTTAGTGATTGGACTTTTACAACTTCAGCAACTTTTCAGACTGCTTCCGCAAACCCAGCACAAACAGCTCCAGCGTCTATTGGTTATACTAGTATTTCGCATACAAATAGTGTTTATACTGATTTTATAAATATCACATGTCAAAGCGATGCCCTTACATTAAATCAAAACATATGTTTTGGTGACAGTGTATTATTAGGGGGAATTTATTACTCAACTACCGGAACTTATACTTATAATGGAACCAACAGTCAAAGTTGTGATAGTATTGTTACTTTAAATCTAACGGTTGAGAATCTTAACAATACGATTACCTCTAATGGCTTGGTCTTGAGTTCTGCCCAAACCGGATTCATTTATCAATGGATTAATTGTTCTAATAACACCAATATTTCTGGCGCAAATTTAGCAACTTATACTGTGTCTCAAAATGGTACTTATGCTGTAATTAGCACTAATCCTAATGGATGTTCAGACACTTCGAATTGTATAACTATTGATTTTATCGGTTTGGAAGAGATGGCTAGTAGCGCATTTACTGTTGCTCCAAATCCTATTGGCAACCAACTTACTTTTATGAGCAACTTTAATTTTACGGGAACTATTTATCTAACAGACATCAATGGTAGAATAATTGAACAAATAGAGCTTGAAAATCAAATGGAAAAAACCTTAGACTTCCCCTTTCCTTCAGGAGTTTATTTTTTAAAGATCATGTCTGTTGGACATGAGGAGACATTAAAGTTGTTAAAAATGTAGTGTTTTCACATTCTGCATGACACATATGCCCTGCCTTTGGGAAAAGATAAAAATTAGGGTCGTCTGATAAAAAAATAGGTTCGAAATCAGAGGTGTTCACCAAATGGTCTAAAGCCCCATGAATGAGAACTATATCGGGTTTATTTTTTAATACAAATGAAGAAAAGTCTTTTCTGTTTCCCATAGCAAGAGCACTATAAGCCATATCTTCCTTCAACATTTTTGAGGCTTCATTGATAAGGAAACTTATTTCCTTTTTATGATTTTTCGCGTTAGAAAAAAGTCGAGGAATTGCTTCAGCGAGAAAAAAATCTTTCGCTTTAAATATGATTTCGGCCACCCTTAAACGATCTTTTTTACGCTGTAAACTATCGGCCCAATAATTAGAATTTAATAAAGTTATTTTGTGACAGCGCAAATCAAAAGCCTTCAGTTCAAGCGCTACATAGCCTCCCATGGAATGACCAATTACATGATATAATTCCAATTTCAGGTGATCAATTATTTCTTTTACTTTTATAGCAATTGCTTCGATGGATGGGTTGGCATCTTTTATTCCAGGTGATTTTCCGTGACCTGGAAGGTCAATTAAAATACATTGAACAGAAAGCGTTTCCAATGCTAAATGTTCCCACATAGTGGAAGATTCCAAATATCCATGGAGAAAAATAATAGGAAATCCAGATCCCTTAACGCTATAATGTAACAAAGGAGATTTTTAGTGCATCAATTCTTCGATGGCCCCTGCTTCGATAGGGATGTCCCCCATAAGATTAAATGGACCGCCCTTTTCTTGTACCACTAAGTCATCTTCGAGCCGAATACCCAAACCTTCTTCTTGAATATAAATGCCGGGCTCACAAGTGAAGACCATCCCTGCCTTTATAGGCAAGTTCCACAGGCCTACATCATGTGTGTCTAATCCAATAAAGTGAGAGGTTCCATGCATAAAATATTTTTTATAAGCAGGCCATTCAGCACTCTGATTTTTTATATCGTCTAGGCTAATTAATTTTAAATTCACCAATTGTTCTTCCATGATAAACCCAACCTGTTTGTGATAATCAGCCATCATTGTTCCAGGCACCAATAATTTTTCAGCTTCCTTTTTAACATGCAAAACAGCATTATAAACTTCTTTTTGTCGCTTGGTAAAAACGCCCGAAACAGGGATGCAGCGCGTAAGGTCAGAGGCGTAATTGGCATATTCAGCACCAACATCTAATAGAATAACCTCTCCTTCTTGACATTGTTGGTTGTTTTCAATGTAGTGTAATACACAAGCATTTTTTCCTGAGGCGATGATAGGCGTATAGGCAAAACCCTTAGATCTGTTTCTAATAAATTCATGAATAAGCTCTGCCTCAATTTCGTATTCCCATACTCCAGGCTTAACAAAATCTAAAATTCTTCTGACCCCGGATTCCGTAATTTTACAGGCTTGCTGCATTAAATCTAATTCAATAGAATTTTTAACAGAACGAATTTCATGCATTATTGGTGCAGACTTTTTTACAGAATGCCCCGGAAAATCTTGTTTCACCTTTTTAATAAACCTATCTTCTCTTGTTTCTACTTCAGTAGAAGCGCGTAAATGTTCGTTGGTGTTGAGGTAGATGTTTTCCGCCTCTGCCATCATTTGCTTAAAAATAACAGGGAATTGTGCTAACCAATAAACTGTTTTAATACCAGAAACCTCAAGCGCAGTTTGTTTATTGAGCTTTTCCCCTTCCCATATTGCAATTAAGTCACTGGTTTCTTTTAAAAAAAGCACCTCTTTGTGCGCAGCGTTTGTTGTATCGGGAAATAGAATTAAAATAGATTCTTCTTGATCTACCCCACTCAATGCAAAAATATCCCGATGCTGTTGGAAAGGCATGGTACTGTCAGCACTAATAGGAAAAATATCATTTGAATTAAAGACAGCAAGACTGTTTTTAACCATTTTAGCTGTAAATTTTTTTCTGTTTTCTATGAATAATGATGCTTGTATTCTTTCGTATTTCATGGCCTTGTGCTATAGTTTGTTAAAATGAAATTCATGGGTCCCCGCCGCATCAGTATAGGTGTACCACATTTCTTTACGTGTTAAAAGTGTAATTTTAAAACTATTTACACCTTGCGTAGTCCAGCCGGGGGTTAGAGCGATTGAACCAGCGCCGCTAACGCTTAGATGCGTTTTTTCTCCATCAAAATCCCACCCACCTGTTGAAGCGATTACGAGATTTAAAGTATCTACATATTGTCGTGAATAAGATCCGTTTTCTTCAAATGTTTCTTTGTAATCTGTCGTTTGAAGATTACTCGTTAAGGAGATCCCGCTGATATAATAATTGTTTAATTTCCATGTGCCTACAATGTTTCTTAAAGCACCAGATGCCCGTCCACCATTTTCATATTTTTGACAACCGAAGAGGCTTAGGCCTAGAATAAATATTGTTAGATAAAATATTGTTTTCATAAAGTAGTATTTACAACAAAATAAACGAAAAATTTTCAAACTTCAAGCCTTATTTAAACCAACTGGCGTAGAGTATATAATTATTAGCAATCCTTTCCACCTCTCCTTTGAATAATTCTGGAGAAAGTGTTTTTACTTTTTTGGCTGGAACTCCTGCATAAATACTCCATGATTCTGTCTTTGTGCCCTCCAAAAGTACCGCTCCGGCAGCTATAATACAATTACTGCTGACATGACAATTGTCCATAACAATAGACCCCATTCCAACCAATACATTGCTTTCTATCGTACAACCATGAACCAATGCGTTGTGGCCAATAGAGACATTGTCACCAATATTGACTTTTGTTTTTTCATAGGTGCAATGCAATACTGCCCCATCTTGTATGTTTACTTTGTTTCCTATCCGGATACTGTTTACATCCCCACGAATCACCGTATTGAACCAAATAGAACATTGGTTTCCAATAATGACATCTCCAATTACAGTAGCGTTCTCAGCTAAGTAACAATCATCCCCAAATTTTGGGTCGAAACCCCTACACGATTTAATTAATGCCATTTAAGTATTTATTTCCAAGTGGTACCTTCCTTACTGTCTTTTACTTCCACGCCTGCTTTAGCAAGGCCATCTCTAATCTGATCAGATGTTCCCCAATCTTGTCCTTCACGGGCAGTTTTTCTTAATTCAAGAACCAAATCCATCACCCCCATTAATCTATCGTCACTTGCTGCCGTTTGGATATGATTCAATCCCAGGACATCATGAATGAAAGCAGTAAAAGCGGAGTGTAATTTTGTCAAGTCGTCTTGCGTAATGGTAACTACCCTCTCTTTAATGTTGTGTATAATTTTTACCGTATCAAATAAATGAGCAACCAAAACAGGAGCGTTAAAATCGTCGTCCATTGCTGCGTAGTATTTATTGATTATTTCATTTATATCAATCGAGGAATGTTTGTCAGGAGTAAGTTCTCCAATTAATTTTTCTGCTTCAAAAAGTCGAAGAAAACCTTTTTCTGCCGCCGTTAGAGCATCAGAAGTAAAATCCAATGTACTTCGGTAATGCGCTTGCATCATAAAAAACCTAACCACCATTGGATCAAAACCTTTTGATAAAAGAGGGGTGTTCCCGCTAAACAACTCATTCGGAAGTAGGCTGTTTCCAGTTGACTTACTCATTTTTTTGCCGTTCAAGGTCAGCATGTTCCCGTGCATCCAGTAGTTGACCGGAGCCTTTCCTGTCACAGAGCAGCCTTGTGCAATTTCACATTCATGATGTGGAAATTTTAAATCCATTCCACCGCCATGTATATCAAAAGTTTCTCCTAAATATTTAGTGCTCATAGCGGAACATTCTAAGTGCCAACCCGGGAATCCAACACCCCAGGGTGATGACCATTTCATGATGTGAGAGGAACCAGCTTTTTTCCAAAGCGCGAAATCAAGCGGCGCACGTTTTTCTTCTTGTCCGTCAAGTGCTCGTGTATTGGCAATTAAATCTTCTATTTTCCTTCCTGATAGTTCGCCATAAGGATAAGATTGATTGTATTTTTCAACGTCAAAATATACAGATCCATTTGATTCATACGCAAACCCAGAAGAAATAATACCCTCAATAAATTCTATTTGCTCTATGATATGTCCCGTCGCAGTGGGCTCAATATTAGGAGGCAAAGTATTAAACAATTCCATAACACGATGAAAATCAACAGTATATTTTTGGACAATTTCCATTGGTTCTACCTCATCTAATCTTGCTTTTTTCCCAATTTTATCCTCGCCCTCATCTCCGTCACTTTCTAAATGTCCAACATCTGTAATATTTCTTACATAGCGTACTTTAAATCCTAAGTGTTTCAAGTAACGATTCACTAAATCAAAGGAAATAAAAGTGCGACAATTTCCCAAGTGAACTGCATTGTACACCGTTGGACCGCAAACATACATACCTACAAAATTGTTGTTGATAGGAGTAAAAGTTTCCTTTTTACCACTTAAACTATTGTATATAAATAAATTTCCTTGACGAGCTGACATTTCTTTAATTTTATACAAATGTAAAAAAACAACCGCTATAGATGGCTCATTTGTAAATTCAACACGAATCAACTTGTGCAATTAACACAAATCCTTATTTTTGAGCATGGTAAAACGCACAGTAATTATTACAGCAGGAGGAATGGGCACTAGGATAGGGGCTTCTTTACCTAAACAATTCTTATTACTTAAAGGTCAACCCATATTAATGCACACATTGTCGGTGTTTTATTCGTTCGATAGTGAAATGCAAATTATTATAACACTACCCCTTGACTGGATGGATTATTGGAAATCATTACTTGCAGAATATAAATGCGAACTACCTCATGAGCTTGTTGCTGGAGGAGATACGCGCTTCGCCTCCATTCAAAATGCTTTAATACACGTGAAGGGAGAAGAGGTAGGGGTTCATGATGGGGTACGACCTTTTGTTAGTCATGATACCATTTCGCGATGTTTTAATGCCTTAGTCAATTCAGAGGCGGTAGTTCCTTGTCTTCCAGTAAAAGATTCCATCAGAAAAATGATTACTAATGCTTCGATAGCCATAGACAGAAGTGATTTAAGAGTGGTTCATACACCACAATGTTTTAACACCGCCGTGCTGAAATCTGCCTACAATACTTCATTTTCTAGTTTATTTACTGATGATGCTAGCGTTGTTGAAGCAAATGGAGGAAGTGTATTAATAGTGGATAGTAACGAAGAAAATATAAAAATCACGAGTAGTATAGACCTTGAAATCGCTGCTTTACTTATAGAAAAGAAATGATAAAGCCACCACATTTAGTTAAAGGCGATCTGATTTATTTTACTGCACCAGCAAAATATGCAGATGAATCATCAGTGTTTTATGCCAAGAATTTATTGGAGAAAGCTGGCTTCCGGGTTTTACTGAGTAAACATTGTTTGGGAAAAAATAATTATTTATCAGGTTTAGATGCCGAACGATTAAGTGATTTACAGTTTGGGATTGATCATCCCGAAGTGCGGGCTATTATATGCGCCAGAGGTGGATACGGTTGTGTGCGAATTGTAGATCAAGTCAATTGGGCCAATATGCTATTAGAACCGAAATGGTTGGTTGGATTTAGTGATATTACAGTTTTTCATCATCGTTTAATTAAATTGGGTGTACAATGTATTCATGGAACAATGCCCTTGAATTTTGAGACCAATACCGCAGCGGCAATCGACACCTTATTGCATAATTTAAGTAATACCTCTGCGGATTTTAATCTTGATACAAATAATTTTAATAAACACGGAGTTGGCACTGGGATGTTGATAGGTGGAAACTTAAGTATTGTCCATAGTATGCTCGGAACGGATGACCAATATAACTTTGAAGATGCTATTTTATTTATAGAAGATGTGGGAGAACATTTATATCAAATAGACAGAATGATCTTCGCCTTAAAAAAATCGGGCGCACTACACAAAATAAAAGGATTAATTGTGGGAGGAATGAGTGATCTTGAAGACACCGATCCACCTTTTGGGCAATCTATTACTGCAATAATCAATTCCCAATTTGAATATTCTAAAATACCCGTACTCTTTGGTTTTCCAGCAGGCCACATTTCAGATAATCGTTCTTTGGTATTTGGTAAAAGGGTTTCATTAGAAGTAGGTAAAGAGAAATCGCACTTGCACTATTTAAACTAATTATAAATAAGAACATTTTAGTGTTTTTAATTGTTCTATAACGTAAATTTGCACTCAATAAACCACAATAATTATGAGTAATTCAGCGCTGCTTAAATCATCTATTTCTAAAAAGTATTGGATGGCCTTAACGGGTTTGTTCCTTTGTACTTTTTTAGTCGGTCACCTCTTAGGAAATTTACAATTGATTTTTAAAACAGGTGAAGAGGGCAGAAGGGCCTTTAATGAGTACGCCTATTTTATGGCCCACAATCCGGCAATAAAAATCCTATCTTGGGTGACTTATATTTCAATTTTATTTCATGCAATTGATGGAATATTATTAACGATTCAAAACAAGAAAGCGCGCCCGATTCCTTATGCACGAAATAATCCATCTAAAAATTCTTCCACGCCAGCACGCTACATGGCAGTGCTAGGGACTTTAGTGTTGGTTTTTATCGCGACACATATGGCTAATTTCTGGTACAAGGCGAAAATTTCTGAAGAAATACCAATGCACAGCTTCGTGGTAAGTGTTCCTGATCAAAACGGACAAGTTCAAAGCCAAGAATTTTATTATACCCACAACTTACAATTAATTCCAAAAGACGCTAATTTTATGGTGAAGAACGGGACGGATTTGTACATGTCCAAAATGAACATAAAAATTGGGGAAGGGTATAGAGATTTACATACGGTAGTAATGCAATTTTTCAGCAAAGACAATGATAGCGCTTTATTTGCAGTCTTATTTTATGTATTATCGATGTTTGTTTTATCCTTTCACTTATGGCACGGATTTTCTTCGGCCTTTCAATCCTTAGGGCTGAATCATAAAAAATACAACGCAGCAATTGGTTACATAGGGAAAGGTTTTGCAGTACTAGTTCCTTTACTATTCGCCATCATTCCAATTATTATTTATTTAAAATAACAAGTTAAAAACGCAGGATATGTCAGTTTTAGACTCAAAAATACCCACAGGTCCCATAGCGGAAAAGTGGACCGACCATAAAAACCACATGAATTTAGTGGCGCCAAATAACCGCCCGAAGATTGATGTTATCGTCGTTGGAACCGGTTTAGCAGGTGCTTCTGCAGCGGCTTCATTAAGTGAGATGGGCTATAATGTAAAAGCTTTTTGTTTTCAAGACTCTCCAAGAAGAGCCCATTCAATCGCCGCTCAAGGAGGAATAAATGCCGCTAAAAATTACCAAAATGATGGGGATAGTGTATACCGCTTGTTTTATGACACCATTAAAGGCGGGGATTATCGTGCAAGAGAAGCAAATGTGCATCGTTTGGCAGAGGTTTCAGGAAATATTATTGATCAATGTGTTGCACAAGGAGTTCCATTCGCAAGAGAATATGGTGGACTGTTGGATAACAGATCTTTTGGAGGAACTCAAGTTCAAAGAACATTTTATGCTGCCGGTCAAACTGGGCAACAATTATTGTTAGGAGCATATTCAGCACTTTCTAGACAAATTGGTTTGGGAAGAGTTAAGATGTATCACCGTCATGAAATGATGGATTTGGTAAAAATAGATGGGAAAGCAAGAGGAATAATTGCTAGAAATTTAGTGACAGGAGAAATTGAAAAACACGCTGCACATGCAGTTGTAATTGCTTCTGGAGGATATGGAAATGTTTATTTTCTATCTACTAATGCAATGGGGAGCAATGTCTCTGCAGCTTGGAAAGTACACAAAAGAGGCGCCATGTTTGCCAATCCTTGTTATGTTCAAATCCACCCAACATGTGTGCCTGTTCATGGAACCAATCAATCCAAATTAACCTTAATGTCTGAGTCATTAAGAAATTCTGGCCGTATTTGGGTTCCAAAAAAGAAAGAAGATGCTG
>Ga0114960_10002124_pt1 | contig 15654 bp, 14 predicted proteins | sample C_130625_MF_Meta_FD_92637 | JGI IMG/M metagenome (GOLD analysis project Ga0114960, IMG submission 92637) | Freshwater microbial communities from Lake Croche, Canada to study carbon cycling - C_130625_MF_MetaG | ecosystem: Environmental > Aquatic > Freshwater > Lake | place: Lake Croche, Canada... | reverse complement strand
TTCTTTTTTGGGTTCTTCATTATTATTCGGATCTTTTGTTTCATCTTCTTTTTTGGATGGAAAAATAGTAGAAAACATGCTTGTTTCTTTTTTGGGTTCTTCTTCATTATTCGGATCCTTTGTTTCATCTTCTTTTTTGGATGGAAAAATCGCGGAAAACATGCTTGTTTCTTTTTTGGGTTCTTCATTATTCGGATCTTTTGTTTCATCTTCTTTTTTGGATGGAAAAATCGTGGAAAACATGCTTGTTTCTTTTTTGGGTTCTTCATTATTCGGATCCTTTGTTTCATCTTCTTTTTTGGATGGAAAAATAGTGGAAAACATGCTTGTTTCTTTTTTGGGTTCTTCATTATTCGGGTTTTCATTTGTTTCGTAAAGATAGTTGATGGATGATTTACGCTCAGCATTGATTTCTTCTTTTCGACTTAAAAACATGGAATAAAAATCATAAAAATATTTATAGGGTCTTGTTATTTCAGACATATATAAGACTTTCTGAAAATAAAAAATTGATTCTAATTGAATGGAATCATTCGATCGTATATTATCAAACATGGTCAAGAATACTGGTGGAAAACGAATGAAAGGTGTAGCACGCAAGAATATGGCGCCTAGATCGAGTTCGCTCGTGCTGGCGGATTGTGAAGAAAAAAAATATGCAGTCGTCGTGAAACTCATGGGCGGATCGATTTGTTCGATCTTAACGGAAAACAATCTCTCGCTGATGGGTCATATACGCGGTAAATTCTCGGGACGAAATAAATCGAAAAATATGATTGGAGCAAATACGCTCGTCCTCATTGGATTGAGAACTTGGGAAAGTACGCCTAAAAACTGCGATATCTTGGAAGTGTATTCCCACGACGATGTCAAAGTCTTGAGTCAAATACCCAGTATAAATATCGACCATTTGATCCGAATGGCGAATGGGATTGTAGGTGGCGGTGGATCTACTGCGGGTCCGTCTAGTAGTACCGATACAGATGACGTTGAAGTGGATTTCATCGCAGATGCACCGCCAACCACTGCTACAATGAATACATTGGCTAAAACTGAAGTGGAAGTCTTTGAATTGGAAAATTCAGTCGAGATTAATATAGATGACATTTAAGAGTGTACAAATGTGTCCCATTTTATTTCAGCAAACGTGTAAAAGTATATCCTATAAAAAAATATTTTTGGCATTATTTTATTTTCAATGAATCAATCAAATTTATAAACTATTTTTTTATGCTAGAATGTTGTGCATCAAAAGATGATGATCAATGGTATCATTATAATGAATCATTTGATAATTCTCCAAATACAATGTCCATAGAATATTTCCAATACGTCTATGTATGCGCATTGGGAATATTACACTATTTGCGACTCCGATCATGAAAACAATTGCAAAGAACTTCATATTTGTCATATAGAATAATTATGACAAATATCTTTTGAATCAATTTTATAAAAGTGAGAACTATACATAAAGTAAAAGGGTCGATCCAAAAATAATCGACGAAATTGTGATGAAATTTAACCGGATTTGATCGGCGGGTTCTTTCAATGCCTCATATTGGAATACAAAAGCCTCCATATAATATGTAACAGCCGACATCATATAGGTAATTGACGATGGATAAACCCCGGAAAAGAGCCGGATGAGACCGTATGTTGCAATGTAATACGCCATCATCCGCTTCGCGCGATCATTGGTGGACATGCGATCCGTGAAAATACCTGGATGCAGATCTTGAAAAAAAGTAAGTTTGGAGAGAATAGCTAAACTGCATATGAAATCATAGATTCCATTGAGAATGAGAATTCCGGGAATGAAATTCATGTGATATCTTCTATACTATTTGCAATCGTATTTTTTTCCGGAGTTTATCTTCTCCTTCAAATAGAAACATTCGTAGAGTCCTATAGGAATAATCGGGAATATCTTGATAACAAATGATTTTGGAAAGGATTCCCGTCTCTTCTAAATACACCATATACAAATAGGATCCATCGTTTTTCTGTATTTTGTCAAATAGAATACCTCTATGGGTTTGTTGCAAAAGGTTGGGATCCGCGCTACATCGGTGTAGGACATCACATTCCGTCTGAACTTTTTTAATTGCCCGCATGGATTGATTGATATAATCCATTTTTTGGGTCCAATTGTCGAAAAAGGCGAGGGCATTGGAACTCAGGGTATCAATCGTCCCCGAATGTCGCGAAATGGCCATTTGATTGAGCAAATCCACCAATCGGCGAATAGGACTCGTAATATGTATATAGGATTTCGATTTTAGGATCTGGTGTTCGAATTGTGCATCGGGACTATATGCGATATATTGCCCACTCGTGTTGCCCCATTGTTCCATCATTTGCCGGGTTTTTACGGGAATCGTTTCATTAATCATGGGTTCTACTGCTTCTGGATGGAATATAACGGATCTGAAAATACCGAATTGGTGTTGGGCCATGTATTGTCCGCATGCATTGTTCATATAGATCATCCAATGCTGGACCAAATCATGACTGTCGTCGATATTGCGTGTGAGATTTCGGGTAATGTCATATAGAGTTTGATAATGGGGATCTTGGATCAACGCAGGTTCATCGTATACGTAATTTTTGTATAGGACTACTTTTGTATTCTGGAATGTGGGTTCTTCGGCGATCGTGTATTTATTTGTTTCAATATCTTTCCGGATTTTGATATCCATCGTGAATGCGAATCTCGGCGTATTTTCCTGTAAACTGCAGAGAGAATCCGATAGAACAGTGGGTAGCATGGGTCTTTTTCGATCGGGAAGATAAATCGTGGAAACCCGGGAACTGAATGCGGGCCAAATATTGAGCGTGTTTAGCCATACATAGACATTTGCAATATAAATCGATAAAATGTATGTATCTTGTCCGATAGATTGAATACTAAAGGCGTCGTCGAAATCGAGAGACCCTTTGGGATCGATCGAGAAAACGGGGACATGACTGCGGTCTTGAATCTTGTATTCCGGGGTCTGATGAATGAGATCGACGTATTCTTGGGTACTTCTTTCTTGCAATACGGCGCGGGTTTTATTTGTGAAATCCGTAATGGAAATATGGAGGGATTTGCAAAAGAGTTGATATTCGTAGAATGCGTCGAGATTGTCCGTTGTCCCGAGGGTATTTGTAAGTGATCCTATAGGATATTCTTCGGACCATTCTCGGAATTTGAAAGTGACATATTTATGCTTGATCTTTTTATTGAATCCTATAGGACAATCTGCTGGAATGAGAAAAGGGGGTAATGTGCGATCATCTGGGATACATTTATACAAGTGTTTATTATTGCGGGTTTTCAATGGGATCGCTTTTTGTGAAGTAGATGGTTGTCTCTTTTCTGGGCCATACGTCTTGTCCAATAATAGTATTCCGGCAATATCGATCCCGGATCGGATATGTGAATATGTCACTATAGGCCCATCCCCATCTTTTTCCATATCAAATACATCATTCGAAAACATTTTATATGAAAGAGGTGACCAATTGGGAAGGGGTGTGATTTCGCAATTTGCGCGATCATTTATCGTCCACGACGAATATTTACAATCGTGAATTATAATTCTAAAAGACATTCTTATAAATAACATGGGATATGTTTATGTATTTTATCACGCGGTTTATCAAATAGAAATCGCATCGTATGGTCATATAGAAACTCTGTAAAAATAAAAATATCGGGATTTATAAATGAATATCTTTTTATTTCTTGTAACAAAATTTGTAGAAGAGGAACAATTGAATACGGGATTATTAGTTGCCATATGTTTTATTCTGAATTTTTTACAAGCAAATGTTCTTTCTTATGTGACTGCGAGTATTGTTCAAAGTGTAGAAAATAAAGAAAAGGCTTCGATTTACTATTTCTATTATGTCTTTATAGGTGTAACGCTAGTGGCTTTGGGACTTTATCTTTGGTATATACATTTGGAATGTACACTCATGACAAAAATGCGTGAATGGATCAAATTGAATCTGGTGAAAATCCTATTGTTTAGAAACAACGATAATTTCATCGAGACGAATACGACGAAATATTATTCCATCATTAATCGAATGTCGAGAATATCTCATTTGCTTTTTAGTGATATCATTAGTTTTATTCTTCCGAATATAACCTTTTTAATCATCATTGTAGGGTTTTTTATTTATAAAGATGTTTGGTTTGGAGTGGGATTTATAACGGCGAATATTTGCATCTTTTTGTATTTATATTTCCAGGTTTATACACTTTTGGAAAAAGACGAAGCATACGAAGAAAGTATAATTCGGTGCGACGGTCATTTGATGGAAATCCTGAATCATATGGATAAAATCATTTATCGCGGAAAAACGACGGAAGAAGTGGATTCTTATGAATCGACCATACAAAATGGGATCGATACTGCATACGATTTTTATACGGCATCTAATATACAAGGTGGATTTTTATTGTTTGTTACTACTATCATCATGTTTTTATCATTTGGATATTTGATTCATCGTGTCATTAATAAAAAATTGGAAATTACTATTTTCATTACTTTTTTCACTATTTTACTTTTATACAGGGAAAAGATGCAAATCGCATTTAATCAATTGCCGAGTTATATAGAACTTATTGGACGTACAAATTCGGTTTACAAGTATTTCAAAGATACAGAAGAAACCGTCATTGAAGACCAAGAAGAAGTCATATACGGATCTTCGAAATTATTGTTTGATACAATTCGATATGACCATGTAGATTTCCAATATCCAGGGACAGATAAAGTTATAATGCGTGATTTTAATATAGAAATCAAGACCAATAATAAAATCATTGGAATAACGGGACCTTCTGGAAAAGGGAAATCGACATTTGTGAAATTGCTTTTGCGGTTATACGCACCTACTTCAGGATCAATCTATGTGGATGGTGTAGACTTATCCACGGTGGATCCCGATTATATTCGGTCGAATGTCATATACGTAAATCAGAATTCGAAACTATTTGATAAACAAGTGTTGGGGAATTTGATGTATGGATGTGATGCAGGCGAATGTGATGCATTATTGGAGAAAATGATGCAATATCCCAAAATAAAGGCGTTGTTTGATCACATAAAAATGGATAAAGAAAGTGGGTCTTTGGGGGAGAATCTATCGGGTGGCCAGCGTCAGGTTGTAAACATGATCAATGGGATTATTCATCCGGGGAAGATCCTGATTTTAGACGAACCCACAAATGCGTTAGATGGGGAATTAAAGCAAGAGGTATTGCGTATGATTGCCGATGTGCGGAAATATAAGAAATGCATTTTCATCATTACACATGATCGAGATGTTTATTCATTGTTTAGCGAAAAAATAGAGATATAATAATTTATACGAAGATTTGAAAATAGTTTACTATATATATCACTATAATATATATAATGAGTAATTCTATTAAACAAAAAGAGATACACAAGGTGACTAAAAACCAGATGGAAAATATATTCAAGTTAAATACACCATTAAAAAAGAATACAGATTTATTAAGCATAGAGTTTGATATAGATGCGGATAAAGACTTATATGTTGTGTATGATAAAATAACTTTGACATATGAGGATGCGAATGTAAAACAACTTGGTAAATTACAAACGGCTATACTGGTTGAAATTGAAGATTCGTATGACGATGATGGTGGATTTGACAGAGGTATCTTCGGTGGCAACAGAATGAATAATATAGCTAGTGGAGGATCTAAGGTTTATACTTATGAGTATAAATTAATCCTTACGTTCGAGAATAACATTCTATATCTTAATTCGAAGGATTCAATATTTATGAAGTACTTAATAAAATTCATTCCTCGTAATGTCCCTATTAATATTACAGCTGCTAGGAATTTTTCATCACGATTACTTGCTGGTATAAATATAAGCTTTATAACAAGAATAAGACAAATATTAAATTTTTTAATTACCACGGTTCACGTTATAAAAGTACATGATAATAATTCGCAACCAGTAGATGGACATATTGAGGAGGGCGTATCTAATGAGGTGAATATACCTAATCCGGCGGATGGACTTAATCCGGTCGGAGGTTCGGATGAAGGTGTGAATCCGAATATAGATAAAGGTGGTAAAAAGAAATCACGCAAGAAAAGACAAAAAAAGTTAAAAAGAAAGTCCTATAGAAAATATAATGCCAGGAAAAAGACCAACTAAATATCCCAAGAAATCATTCACACGTCCGTATAAAGCACCGAAAGAAACCGAGATTGATCAAACCTATCTCGTCTAGGGAATATTTTGATTTTAGACGAACTTACGAATGCGTTAGATATGGAACTTAAACGAAAGGTTTTGCGTAGTATTGCCGATGTCCTTAAATATAAAAATGATCGAGATCTTTATTTACTGTTTAGTGAAAAATAAAGATATAATATTTAGTGAAAAATAAAGATATAATAATTTAGTATTTATTTGTACAAATAAATATTTGAAATAGTTTATTATTAGTATTTATTTTTATAAATGTATATAATATATGCAACAACAACGTTTAACAAAGAGTCAAGAATTATTAACAAAGAGTCAAGAATTATTAACAAAGAGTCAAGAATTATTAACAAAGAGTCAAGAATTATTAACTAAAAATTTTGTTTATAAACATAAAACAACATTAATTTATAAAAATGAGAAAACAAATATAGAGTTTATGTATCTTGTTGAAAAAAATCAAAAAAATCAAAAAAACAAAAAAGTATATACAATAGAAAGTGGACAACATCTACTCCCAAACGATTTCACAATAGAAGTTGGTAAATTAACACGTATTATTTTATTTTATGATAAAACAGAAGTGACTAATACTAGTTTTGAGAGTGCACAACTGCATGAAGAATCAGTTAAGGATCAATATTCAACTACTTATAAACTAGAAATGTATTTTGATAGAGGTTTTATAATAAAATTATCATCTAGTATTAGAGAAGACAAAAATAATCCTCCGAATGAGCTTATGGAACAGATACGTCATATGATAAAGCCTAATATATATATTGCAATTCAAGAATCTGATATCGATAGTTATATTTATAAAAATATAATAGTAATATTAAATTTTTTAATTGAAAATAAAGTTATAGAAATATCACAAATATCAAAAAAAGATAAAGATAGATATGCCAAAGAATATGCCAAAGAATTTGCATATGATGTAGATATTGAACCTGCATCTAATTCTGAATCAAAAAAAGGTGAAGATGAAGATAAAGATAGTTATGAAGATATTGAACCTGCATCTAATTCTGAATCAAAAAAAGGTGAAGATGAAGATAAAGATAGTTATGAAGATATTAAACCTGCATCTAATTCTGAATCAAAAAAAGGTGGTAAAAAGAAATCACGCAAGAAAAGACAAAAAAAGTTAAAAAGAAAGTCCTATAGAAAATATAATGCCAGGAAAACGCGCAAGTAAATATCCCAAGAAATCATTCACACGTCTGTATAAAGCACCGAAAGAAACCGAGATTGATCAAACCTATCTCATCATTGTGGAATCACCTTCCAAATGTAAAAAGATCGAGTCCTTCTTGGGTGAAGAATATAAATGCATCGCAAGTATGGGTCATATACGAATATTAGATGGATTGAAAGCCATTGATATTTCGAATTTCACGCCAAAATTCGAAATATGTCCAGAGAAGCGGGATCATGTCGCCTATATGCGCCAGGTGATTGCACATTTTTCGATAGAAAATATCTATATTGCAACAGATGATGACAGAGAAGGGGAAGCCATCGGTTGGCACATTTGTCAGGTCTTCGATTTACCAGTGAATCGGATCAAACGCGCGAAATTTCACGAAATCACCCAACGAGCAGTGGTAGAAGCAATCAAAAGTCCTATAGGAATAAATATGGCGCTCGTGGATGCGGCAATTAGTCGTCAAATCCTCGATATCTTGATTGGGTTCCGCATTTCCCCCATTTTATGGAAATACATTTGTTCGAGTAAATCGGCGCCCCTTTCGGCGGGTCGTTGCCAGACCCCCGCATTGAGATTACTATATGACAATAAACAGGGGCTAGACAAGGCTGTTATGCGATGGACCGTGAAGGGATCTTTTTTTGAAGAACGCTTGGATTTCGTTTTATCACGAGAATTTGAATCTAGAGAACAAGTTGCGGATTTCATGGAAAAATCCGTATTATACAATCATGAATTTACTATAGATCCCGTGGATAAAGTATCTATTCGTGGTGCCCCAAAACCGTTCAACACATCCACTCTTTTACAGACTGCGAGTAATGTCCTGGGAATGAGCCCGAAAGAAACGATGTCTTTATGTCAACAATTATATCAAGACGGTCATATAACGTATATGCGAACCGATAGTCAACGATTATCTTCAGTCTTTTTATCGAGTGCAAAAAAATTCATTGGAGATACGTGGAATCCGAGTTATGTAGTCGAGGACATGAGTCATATAGAATCTACAGGTTGTGGGGGGGCTCATGAAGCCAAAGGGGGGGCTCACGAAGCCATCCGTCCAACCGACGTATCTAGAACCACAATTGAATCCAAAATTGCACGTATGGGATCTTTATATCATCTTATCTGGAAAACGACGGTAGAAAGTTGTATGGTGGACGCGAAAATCAATGTGGCAACCATCAAAGTTAGTTGTCCTTTGGAAAATGCAAAATACGAGAGTCATATAGAAACTCTTGCATTTGCCGGATGGAAGATTGTCGCCGGGAAAGTGGATTCGGCATTAGCCCAGAAGAACGAGACACTTAAATGGTGTTTGCGACAGAAAAAGAGTAATGGGGTTACATATCACGTGATACGATCCGAATCCGTGATGCGGAATAAAGGGTCGCATTATACGGAAGCGGGACTTATTAAACGTCTGGAAAATTTGGGGATCGGCAGGCCATCTACGTATGCGAGTATTATAGATACAATTAAAGAACGGGGATATGCGACTCTGGGAAATATCGAAGGGCAAATGCATGAGGTCGAGGATTTTGTCTTGAATCGGGATATTGGACCCCGTGTGGATGTATTGAAAACGAAAAAACTGTTTGGACAAGAAAAGAATAAACTCGCAATTCAACCGATTGGAGAATTGGTGGTCGAGTTTTTAATGGAGCACTATAGGACACTTTTTGAGTATGAATATACGAGTTTTATGGAAGAACGATTAGATAAAATCACCGAAGGAGTGGAGACAACACAGGCAATTTGTGGGGATTGTTTGCACATGATTGATGAACTGGAAACTGCCACGAAAGAATGTGAAAAAGTGGCGATCCCATTGGATTCGGATCATGTGGTTGTTTTCGAGAAATATGGAGCAGTAATTCGAACAAGGGAAAAAGTAGAAGGAGAATACGTTTTTAGTCCGATGAATAAAAAATTCAATTTAGAAAAATTGCAGAGAGGAGAATATACGTTATCCGATTTACAGGTTTCTAAAGAAGGTCATATAGAAAATGTACAGCGGATTATCACGCAGGATTTGTCCATACGTCTTGGCAAATTCGGATATTATTTATATTACAAACGGAAAGACATGAAAGCCCCCGAATTTTATAATTTGAAGAAATGTAAAATCGCATATTTGAAATGCGAAGATATTGTATTGATGGAATGGATCAAAGGAAATTATCCAAATATAATATAGAATAATATAGTATATGTATGAATTTTATTATGAAAATTTGAGTTATTATATTTTATGTGGAATATTTCTTACAACCATGATTATTTTGCTGGTATATTTCAATATAAATTCTTTGTATCATTCATTAATCATTACTCTAGTGATATATATTTTTTTTCTAATAATGGTAGTACAATATACAATAAAGAAATGGACATCAATTACTTTTACAAATTGTACAAGTGTTTTTGGATGGTGTTTTATATCTGAGTTTATCTATCATAATTCAAGCCAAATATTTCTGAGTTCAATGATTTTATTCATATTACTTAAAATTGTTTTTGTGTCTATGATAGTTGACTTGTTATTATATGGACGTGGACAATTGAAACATGTGAATTCAAATAATAATTACAGTTTCAATGCCAGCGATATTACAACCAGTTTTAGTTTATATGAAATTTTTTCATTTATAACATTTGCATTTTTAATAATTTTTTTTATAAATCATATTAGTATTGGTAATGACCCTCTTAAGTTACAACATTATACATTTTTCTTATTATTTAGTTTATTTACTATTATTCCAACAATTTGTGTTGAAATATATTATTCAAATAATTTACATCGAATAAAAGATCATGGGAATATGCTATATAACGTTACCGAAGCAACGCCTCCACCAAACACTGCAATCAATTCCAACAATCAAAATTTGAATGCATTGTCCTATAGTACATCTCAATTATCAACAAATTATGCAAATTATTTTGGATGGGCAAATCGTTGGTGAGATAAAAATGTATAAATAATGATCTCATAAAATGTCATATAGAATGAAATTTTATGAAACTACATTTGAAGAATATATACAATCCGTAAAACGTTACAATATGCATCCCGATTTTCCCAATCAAGGAGAAGAATCTATCTTAGAATTCGAAAACAAGATTGTCTATGGTCCCCCAGGGATCGGGAAATATTCCCAAGTTCTTTACATGTTGCGGAAACATAGTCCATCTGAATTAAAATACGAGAAAAAGATTGCCATACAAATGGAAAAACAAGAATACATTTATCATATAAGTGATATTCATTATGAGATTGACATGTCGTTATTGGGTTGCAATTCAAAAAATATTTGGCATGATATTTATGGGCAAATTGTCGATATCATTTCTATAAAACCGGAGAAAATAGGAATCATCGTATGCAAGAATTTTCATATGATTCACGCCGAATTACTCGAAATATTCTATAGTTACATCCAGCAATTCAACAGTCAATATATGGCAATCAAGGTGAAATTCGTATTGATTACAGAACACTTGAGTTTCATTCCCCAGAAAATCATGAATGCATGCAATATTATCCGAATGGGGAGACCCAGCGAAGAGTCCTATAGAAAATTATTGGATCATTATACGGCGATGAAATCGGTGGACTCGGGAATCCTCCTAGAATCAGTGAAACCGGACAATATTTTAAATATAAAAGAATTGCGATCATTCCATTTAATGAATTCATCAAAACAAGTACCTGAAGATATATTCAATATCGTATGCGATGGAATTATCCGAGAAATGGAGAATCCGGGAAAAATCAAATTCACGCAATTTCGCGATGTCATATACGACATTTTGATTTATAATTTAGATGCATGTGAATGTGTTTGGTATATTATTTGCCATTTTATACAACCCGGTAAATCACGAATAATGGAATTGGATATTTCTGCCATTTTGGAAAAAACCCATCTATTCTTGAAATATTACAATAATAACTATCGTCCTATATACCATTTAGAAAGTATCCTATTTTACATTATAAATAAATTGCACGGTTATGGGTGTCACGAAAAAAGAAGCATATAGAATCTTGGAATTGAACGATAGTAGTAAGTCATATACAGAATCCGAAATCAGAAAACAATACAAGATCTTGGCTTTGCAATATCACCCCGATAAAAATAGTGATCCCAGGGCAACCGAGAGATTCCGGGAAATTACGGAAGCCATGCATGTTCTATGTGACAGTCACATGGAATCTGCGAATGAGTCCTATAGAGATATTATGCGGGTATTTATGGGAGAGATTCTCCAGGAAGGTTCATTGAATACGATCTTGCAAAATATGATACATATGTGTCAAGATCACGTATTGGACCAAGCAACAGACTTGATGCAACGGATCAACAAGGACATTTTGATTCAAATGCGAAAAATCATTGAATTGTATCGTCCCATATTTCACCTATCGGACGCATTTATAGAGTCGCTTGATGAAATTATCCGAGAAAGAATGGAAGGGGATGAACGCATCATTTTCCATCCGACTTTAGACGATCTTTTCGGGGATCTTCTTTATAAATATACGGCGGTATCGGGGGAAGTATTTTGCATTCCGCTTTGGCATCATTCGCTCGTATATGATAATTCGGGGGCCGATCTCTATATCGAATGTTTTCCTATATTACCCGAAAATATGTGGATTGATGAATATAATCAACTTCACGTAGAATTGACGTATAGACTGTCGGATATATGGCAAAAAGAATTCATTGAAATCGATCTTGGGGGTCGCATATTTTATGTTCCTCTGGCGCGCTTATATATGATACCATATCAAAGATATCATATAAAAGGATGTGGGATATCCGCGATTGATACGATCAATATCTATAATGTAGAAAAGCGGATGGATATTATCGTGTATTTGACGATACAGTGATGGATTATGTTTTCAATAATGAAAAGATAATCTTTTTGGGATTGCCAAAATCCGTATTTGAATTGTAATAGAAGATGTCTTTACTGGATCCCCTTTTTTAGAAGAGATAGGACCTATTTCCAATAATTTCTTTTTATTTTCTCTATAGTACTCATTCATTCGGGCTATCATCTCGGGAGCGAGAGTTTTACATATGAAATCGATCAGCGCGGTGGCCATAAATACATAAATCATATAGAAAATATTAGAGGTTGTGTCTTGCGCACCCGATTGCGACGAATTCATCGATTTCATCATCCTCATTGTCATAAGTTGTGTTTTCATGAAATCCATCATATTAGTTCCGCCATTATGATTCATTACTTGAATTGGATTGCTAACCATATAATGACTAACGTGTAATTTTTCTATTATACGCGTAATCATATATTGTATTGTTCTGTTCTGTAACAAAAGGAATAACAAAAAAAATATTTTATTTATATTTTTGTATATATTTTTGTATATTTACCTCTAATGATTTGATGTAGAACTCTGGATCTGGATCTGAGCCTTTAACTTATGCTTGGACGGCTTTCTTCTTGATGACTTTCTTTGCTGGAACTGGGATTTGAGTTGCCGGAGGTTCACTCTGCTGATCTTCGGCTTTCTTGACGATTTTCTTTGTGACTTTCGGTTCCTCAACTTTTACGGGTTCTTGGTATTCTTCTTCGTGTAATTCATTATCATTTGACGATTGAAGAGAATTAGTTCTTGCAAGTCCTAACGGTGTGGGAATTGCAACACCTTCATCATCGCTATCTTCGACTTCAGTAGAAGTAACTGCTTTTGGTAGAGGAGAAACAACTGTTGATTTTACAGGATTAGTTGTTTCGATAGGCGCTTCATAGTCATCTTCCTCTTCCACGAGCGGTTGATTCTCAATTGCAGTCGCATCTTCTGTAGATAATTGTATGTGACACTTGCCATTTCCAATGACACTTAAAACTTCTTGTGGCTTTACAATGCACTGTACGAGTTTCCATGTGAGACCCCAACCTTTACCACCGAACCAGAATCCACCGCATTGGATTACGCAGGCAACATAACTCAACTTGGGAATAAAATCCACAGGAGTCATCTCGTCATTCTCGCAAGGAAATATCAAATTCGATTTTGTATCGTAAATTTCTACTGCCCATTTACCGCGGTAGTTTGGCACTTTTACACGGATCGATGGCGGGCGAGTCATGTCGACTTTCTTGGTCTCTTTATTTTTCGGATATTTCAGCGATGGAAAGAACATGTGCTTGACAATGGCTTCCTGGCTCTCTTGTCCCATCCAGAGTTCACTATTTTTGGTTACTTCCTTGATCATGGCTGATTCAAACTCGATGAATTTTTGCAAGAAAGTATCTGTTGCCTTATTCGCATATTCTGGATTAGGAAAATTAAGTTGCATGCTGAACTTTCCGTCGCTTTCTCCGTTGTCACCTACAAAATCGCTAGGTCCCCAAGTCATCAACATTGGCGTTGTAATATGCGGAGAACGATTGGTGATCGTACTGATGATATTCACACTTTTTCCTCCTTTTTCATTTATTTTGGGTTGCATAAAACGATTTGCGGAAGTATTCCAAGCATCGTAATTAATAATCATGGATGTTTTGTTAGCAGTCGACATATTCTATTGGGGCAGGTTATGATTTATATGTTGTTGAATCTTTAAATCAATTTTTGAAAACACTTTTATGTTTTGAGTGCAGAGATGGTCAGATTTTTGAGAGAAGGATCATATAGATATTATATCGCGTTTTTGTCACATAGATTTAGTACAAATATGATCCACTATATCACAACCGTTTATTGGAAAGTGTATCTCATATAGTGATGTAATATTTTGCCATTTAAAATTATATAAACATAATAATATATTATAACCCAATGTCAATTCCAATCCCAATCGTTTCGAATACGAGTGTGCAAAAAACCGAAGGAATAGCATCTTCTCCTCCCATTCCATTAATTTTATCCAATATTTTCGAGAATCCGAAGAAAAAACCTGTGCAGGGGCGCACTGCAAATTTGTCCTATAGTAAATACATGGAGAATCCATCCGCGATAAAAAAATATCGTTTGGACGAATTGAAATCGATCGCAAAGTCATATAGATTGCATATTACGGGTACGAAACCCGTCTTGATTCAGCGGATCGAAGGGTATTTTTACCATATTAAATACGCTACATTAATACAGCGAATCTTCCGTGGGTATATTGTTCGCGTCTCTTTCTCATTGCGGGGACAAGGATATTCAGATAGAAGTCGATGCGTCAATGAAACGGACCCATGTACATTGGAAACCATGTGCGAAATACCCCGTGAATATTTTTTTAGTTATGCCGATGAAAAAAACTTGATTTACGGGTTCAATATTATTTCGCTGATACAGTTGTTGAAAACAACGAAAAAGATTGAAAATCCGTATAATCGAGAAGTATTATCCAAAGAAATAGTGAAAAATATTATTCGGTTGTACAAACTCATTTCCATTATATTTCCATGTGCCGAATCGGAGAATGATGTTGTCGCCCCACAAATCAACGAACAGCAAATTCACAGTGTAACAATTACGCATCGACATGCAGAAGTTCAGCAAAATAGAATGCGAATAAATTCCGCGAATGATGCACGGGCTATACGAGCACCGATTTATGAAGAAATTGTCAATCGCCTGCGAATCATGAGAGAAAAAAATACCCAAACACGTATTATAGAAATGTTTATGGAAATTGATCAATTGGGGAATTATACCCAGAGTGCGTGGTTTTCCAATCTCGATCGTCGCGAATATGTGCGACTGTATAGATGTCTATATGACATATGGAATTACCGTGCGCATTTATCCTATGAGATGAAACGCAATATTTGTATTATAGATGATCCATTTCATAATGTATTTAATGAGGCCATGTATTATCACGACATTTCATTGAATCGGATTCGCGATGCGTGTATTACAGTATTTGAGAATATGATTTTTACTGGAATAGATGATGAACATCGGAAATTGGGGGTATTGCATGCATTAAGAGCATTAACATTGGTTTCAGTGCCTGCGCGACATGCAATGCCTTGGTTGTATGAGTCGATTGCTTATTAAATAGAACAATATATGAGTCGATTGCTTATTAAATAGAACAATATATGAGTCGATTGCTTATTAAATAGAACAATATATGAGTCGATTGCTTATTAAATAGAACAATATATGAGTCGATTGCTTATTAAATA
>Ga0114960_10002123_pt1 | contig 15661 bp, 35 predicted proteins | sample C_130625_MF_Meta_FD_92637 | JGI IMG/M metagenome (GOLD analysis project Ga0114960, IMG submission 92637) | Freshwater microbial communities from Lake Croche, Canada to study carbon cycling - C_130625_MF_MetaG | ecosystem: Environmental > Aquatic > Freshwater > Lake | place: Lake Croche, Canada... | reverse complement strand
TACTTTTAATATCCCTACTGCATCAGCAAGCAATAGAGGTGTATTATCTTCTACGGATTGGACAACTTTTAATGCAAAGGTTACTGCTAATAGTGCAATTACAGGAGCAACAAAAACTAAAATAACTTACGATACCAAAGGACTTGTAACAAGTGGAGCAGATGCAACAACTGCTGATATAGCAGATTCAACTAATAAAAGATATGTAACAGATGCTAATTTAACTGTTATTGGAAATACAAGTGGTACAAATACAGGCGACCAAACTTTTTTAAATGCAAGAGTTCAAAGTGTTACAAGTTCTGCAACTGTTACACCAACCTCAACAAATGATTTAGTTAAGATAACTGCTCAAGCTGTAGGATTAACAATAGCAAATCAAACAGGAACAATGACTGAAGGGCAAGCATTAATGATTCGTATTAAAGATAACGGAACTGCTCAAACTATTGCATTCGGTACTAATTACAGAGCCATAGGAGTTACTTTACCAACAACAACAACAATAAGTAAGACTATTTATTTAGGTTGTATTTGGAATGATACAGACACAAAATTTGATATTTTAGGAGTTAATATTCAAGCATAATGTACTACGGAATAATATCTTCAATGAGTAAAACAGTAGCGGCTTCTTACACTGCTCGTACTACTGCATTTATAGCTGCTACAGGTATAACTGATACAACTATTATAAATGCTTTAAATACAATGGATTTAAGTCTTATTTCAAACGGACTTGATACCAAAATGAAAGCGTTATATCCTTTTGTAGGAGGTACTGCCTCAACTCATAAATACAATTTTATGGATGCGAGAGATTTGGATGCTGCATTTAGATTAAGTTTTAATGGAGGATGGACACATAGTAGTACTGGGGCTAAACCTAATGGTACTAATGCTTGGGCAGATACATTCTTTACTCCTTTAATTAATAATATTGTAAATAGTTCTCATTTAAGTTATTATTCAAGAACATTAGTTTCTGAAACAAAAATTGATATGGGATGTTATGGTGTTATATACGGATTAGATTATAATCAAATCGCTATTAGTTTTGGTGGGACAACTTATTGTAATCCAAATAATGGAGCAGGAGGAGCAGCAGTTTCATTCGCTTCAAATTCGCAAGGATTTTTTGTAGCTTCAAGAACAAGCGCAACTAATGTTTTTGGACAAAGAAATTCAACTCAAATAACAGGAACTTCTGCTACTGAAAGAAATCAAAATAGTATTTATTTAGGTGCATTACACCAAGGATTGGCTACAACATATTTTGCATCAAAAGAATGTGCTTTTTCATCAATAGGTGATGGATTATCAACTTCTGAAGCTTTAGTATTTAATACAGCAATTCAAAATTTTAACACAAGTTTAAGCAGAAACGTATAATGAAACTAACAGACATAACACAAGCACAATGGACTACCTATGTAGGTCTATTGACACAAGAGCAAATGTATTCAATAGTAGGAAAAGAATATACTACTGATTCTTATTTTAATCCTCTTCAAGATTTAAATGATAATTGGATTATTTCCGTTGAAGAAATGGAGTTTTGTACAAATATTGACTACCTTTGGGTAAAAGATTTACCATTAATTATTTATGAACCAATTCCAGCACCTCCATTGAGTTAAAGCTATGAGTCAAGAAGAAAAGTTAGAGAAAATTTATCAAGGGATAGTTGACATGCGTATTCAACTCGCTACTTCAATTACCAAGCAAGAGCAACACCGAACAGAAATTGACAACCATACTGACCAAATTGACGATTTAAGGGCATACAAGAATAAAACACTAGGAGTTGTGGGAATGATAGGCTTAGGATTCGGAACTATTGCAGGATGGTTGATAACACATTTTTCAAAATAACATGGACAAACCAACTTTAGATAGGATACAATTACTACACCCAAAGTTAAGGGAGGAAGCGATGCAGATTTATTTAGAGATTTGTGATGCTCTTAAAGGTAAAGCAATGTGTCGTTTTGCTTACACGCTAAGAACATTCGCAGAGCAAGATGCACTATTTAACGCCAAGCCACAGGTAACAAAAGCAAAGGGAGGTCAGTCGTATCACAATTATGGGCAAGCAATTGATATAGTTTTAATTGTAGATAAAGATGGTGATGGTAAATTTGAAACAGCATCATGGGATGTGAAGTCAGACTTTGATGGCGATGGTAAATCAGACTGGATGGAGGTTGTTGCAATCTTCAAAAGATATGGATGGGAAGCAGGAATTGATTGGAAATTTTATGATGCTCCTCACTTTCAAAAAACACTTGGATATTCAATCGCTCAATTACAAGCTTTACACGCAAAACAAATAGCCAACAAACAATCAGGATACTTAGCACTATGACATTAAACAAAAGCCACAAAAACAATTTAGCGACACTATTCGGTGTAATGACATCGTTATCAACAGCCTATGCAATCATTGACTTTGATTCGTTAAACTTTCACTTACCAACAACATACATTAAACTATTAATAATCGGAGTGCCAGCAGTAACTGGGTATTTTTCACAACTAAAATAACTATGGACATTAAAACTAAATTAGCTTTTGCAGGAATATGTTTTGTATTCTTTATTTTCTTATCAGTATTGTTCGTAAACAACAAACTCATTAAACACGATTACAAGCAAGCAATTGAATCATTGAACACATTGAATCAAAAAGAATTAAACAGGCTTGATTCTTTACAAAAAGAGGCTTTAATCATAATTTTAAAGGACAGCATCGCTATTGACTCAATCAGCAGAGTAAATATTGTCCTTACAAAGAAAAGAAAAACAGAAAAAATAAGATACATACATGAAATCTCTAAAATTAAACATTTCAACGATGCTACTCGTGGGCATTGGATTGATTCCGTTTCAACTTTTCTCTCAGGACAGCGTTAAAGTTCCTTTAAATGTATTTGATTATATTGCATCTGAATCCGTTAAGGCTAAAATGTACTATTCTGACAACGTCAATCTCTCTGCTATCAACGCAGGGTTAGAGAAGCAGTTGATTCTTTATAAGGATATTATTGAAAAGAACAAGTCAATCCTAGCTAGCGAAACAGAAAAAGGTGCACTTTATCAAAATCAAATCCAAGACTTGAACCAGGTTATCAAGAGTAAGAACAAGACCATTGTCAAGAAAAATATCTTCATTTGTGGTATTTCGGCAGTAAGTATCAGTAGCATAATTTATTTGTTGGTTAAAAGATAATTTTTATCAGATTTTTTTTAATTGCTCTTTTGTAAATAGTTTATCTTCGGCATAATAACCATAATAACTGCACCTACTTACAGATGAATAATCAAAATAATAATTAATATATTTATACTCTTTTTCATTAAAAATAATTTTTACATAACCATTAGTTATAATTACTTTTTTAAATTCATTAGATTCATTTAAATAAAATAATTCATCACCTTTTTTGAATTTGAAAGGATTTTCTACGATGTGTGTTAAATAATTAATTTTTTTTTCTAATTCTTGTATTTTTTTTCTGTTAAACATAGTATTATAGTTTTATAGTTATTAATTTATTTATTATCGCATCAGCAACTTGCTTCTCTGTTCTTGTAAACACTTTACCATCAGAAATGTTGGTAAACTCGTAGTTTCTGCTAAGATTCCAAAAGTCTACCTTATAAACCTGTTTGGCTATTTCTACATTTGCTATAATTCCTAGTCGGGGAAATGTTGGTCTTTCTATCATTCTATTGTTATTTTAAAGATTAGAGTTGAGCCATCAGAGGTATAAACGGTTACAGATGCTTCAGCGTAATTAGTTCCGTAATAATCGTACAGCGTTAAATAGCCTCCTGAGTAAGTATAATCCTCATCATTGTATCCTGAGTGAACCGAGCCATCGTTGCCAAAGTCAATTGCTACAACTCTGTCGTACTCCACCTTTACATTGAGTGTGTACTTGGCGTATGTGCCAGTGGAATAATTTGAATAGCTTACGCTTGATTTATACCATCCATCATCTATTGTTCCTGATTTTGCAATGATTGATAAAAATAATAGTGTTGTTGTTATTAGTGTTTTCATGGGTTTTTAGTTAAAATGGAAATGGTTCATATTCTTTTTCTTCTGCTTGTACTAATGGTTTTAATTCATTTAAAAAGTTTTGGTTTTCTGTAAGCTTAATTGGTGTTCCTTGTTTGCTCCAATATTCAGCAATGGGGTTGAAACCATTTTCATCTGCATAACTACACATTCCTTTTTGCATTTCTAAAATATAAGGTTCGTTATATGGCGTATATCCCCCACCTGTTTCAACCTCTTTAATTTTGCGAGTATGTATCTGCATTTTAGTGTAATTATCAGGGTCTTGCACTTCTCTATGGAATGTCATAAAATCATCTGCTTTGTTTGAAAATTTACCACCCCCTTCTGTATCAGCTTTTCCTGGAGCAGAATGTTTTGTTTCTCCTTTTTGTAATCTCATTGCACCTGTTATAACATGACAATTGAGATAGATACACAAATCATGTTTTTTTGTAAATACCTGCATTTCAGAAGCAGATTCATAGTGATACTCGTGTGTGCTTAACTTGGAATTGTTAGACAAATCTATTTTAAGAGAATTGTATGGGTCAATCAACATACCATCATACTTTTTTGTTTTCATTAATTTCTCTGCAATATTAAGAATATCTTTATAATTAAATATAAATTCATTGCTAATAAATGTAAAATGTTTTTTTATAAATGCTCTACCTAGCTGTAATTGAGTATCTGAAAGCTTATCTATTGGTGTTCCCCAATAAAATTCAATTAGCTTTTTAGCAACAGTTCCACTTCTATTCTCATTGCTGTACAGAATCCAGCTCCAACCATTATACATCGCTGATAGTAAACATAGATACCATAAAGCAGTAGATTTACCTACGTTATCAAAACCATTGATAATATTATAATTTCCTCTCTTAAAAACAAAATACTTATCTAAGCTCGGAATACCTGTTGTTGCTCCCTTAACAAATGTTCCATCTCTCCATTGCTTGATATACTCATCAATATCTTCATCTTTAGCTAGAAAACTCATGTCATCATCCTCTGTAGAAATAACGCTTGCAGTTTTAGAAACATATCCTGTATTTGCTTTTACTTCTTCAACTATTGGAAACTCTTTTCCATAAACTATCCCCTTTTTAATAGCCACGCAAGCATCTTCAAAACTTACAATATCTTTCATGCTTATTTCATTTTCAAGTAATCTAATGGCTTCTGATTCATTTATTAATCCACCTTCAATGAATCCGCCCATTAACTTAGATGCTATTATTAAATTTTTATGATGTTCCCCGCTAACTGAATTTCGTATAATTTTCAATGCAATATCTGCCTTAGCATAATTATTGTATGGCTTATTATTCAAAATAGCTGTCGGAATTTTTTGTTCTGAAATCTCAATGTACTCAGTAAATTCTTCTGCTTCAGTATTGATATAAATATCTTTGTCTATTGATGCATAACAGATTCTACTTTCATTGCAAGATGTTGTATCAAGCTGTGGAAACATTTTAACTAATCCTTTATAATACCCTCTGTGTTTTTTTATGTCAGCAGGAATCTTAATAACAACTTTTAATCCATCTCCACTTGGAGAAATAAAGCAAGAATATACGAAAGGGAAAGAAGCCATTTCAGATTTAAACTCTTGTAAATTTTCTACGTCATCAAAATCTAAAATAACAAAACCTGAGTGTTCAGAAATAGCTTTGTCCTTTCTTTCGGTAAACTTTCCAGAAAATAAAATGCAAGGCAATTTTTTCTTTAAATCTTTTTTTCTTTTTTCATCAATTTCAGCACGTATTTCATCAACTTGTTTTTGAACCTTACATTCTTTAATAGATTGAAGCACATAGTCTATTTCAACATATTTTGGGTTTTTTGTATCTGCGAAGTCTTTAAATAAAGTTATCATTTTTGTATCTTTTTAATTAATTTATCATAATTTTCTTGATGTGTGCCAGCGTTATTGTAAACAGAATACCACTTTTTACTTGTCCAAATTATCTTATTGCTAAAAGAAAAATAAAATAATTCATCCTTATACTTTCTTAATTCTCCAATTCCAAAATCACCAAGAAATCCATTAAATGAATGATGCTGATGGTTTTTGCCATGCCTATCTTTAACCCAATCAACCCCCTCAATATCTTTTACTTCTTCATTTAAAACGAAGTAGTTGTAACTTAATGCAGGGGCAATAAATATTGGAATATACTCTTTGCTAAATGTATGATTAGAGTATCTGACAGCTTGCTGTATAAACTTACCCATCTCTTCTCCTTTTTTACTATTAGTTCTTTTACATTCGATACCAAATCGGTATCCCTCTTTTGTGGTAACTATTATGTCAATCCTACATTTGCCACAATCACATTTTACTTCTTGGCTTACTTTTAAATGCTGTGAAAGAGTATTTACAACTTTGGTAACATAATCTTTTTCTAATTCTATATTTTTATCCATTTCTAAATGATTCGTAATCAGGTGTTGATGTATTTCTTTTTAGCAATCTGTATCCAATAAAAATATTTTGTATTCCATTGTGATGATTATATTCAGTAACTCCTAACAATAGATTTTCAACAACTTTTCTAAGAATCTCTATTGATAAATCAGGGATATACTTATTTAAACACATTGCCCACTCTTCTAATTGAAAATCATTCAATGGATATGGTCTAAACATATTCATCTCTTGAATCACTTTAACTATCTCAACATCCTTTGTAGAGAGGGCTATACTTACTTGGCGTTGGCTGTCTTGAATTTGAATTTGTTGATTTTCCATCTTTAATTGATTTTAATATATTAATAATGTTTGAATTTATTTGTGATAATTTTAATTGGTTTTGGTGAAACAAATCCCACTTAGATTTAGCTCCAAGTATAAAATTAAAAGAATCAGATATACCTTTATCTGACTTATCAAAAGATACAGTTTCGAGATATTTGATTATCGCTTTCATTGCTTTACCTTCTTGTCCATCAATTTTTGCAGGAATGCCAACCTCTTTTATGATAAAATTATTATACATATCAATACACAAAGAATAAGATGATGGGTCTTTTTTTACTTTTGTTTTTGTTAGTGGTAAGGCAATTGTTTTTTTATCATCACCATCATTTTTATTTTCAGTCGAACTTGTTTCGACAAATAAATTTAATTTACTTTCATTTGCTTTAATTTCATTTACTTTACTTTGCGGTGTTTCTGTTACAGAAACTTCCGTAGGTACGGAGTTGTTTGTTGCGAATTTACCAAGAACACGCTTTTGTTTCTCCGAAATCTCTTTTGACTTACCTCTTTTTAAGTACACAGGTTCTAACCTTTTGTTTAAAGATTCGCTAAAAATGAATCCATCTTTTTGAAATAATAATTCAATTTTAAGAGCGTAATTTAGTATATCATTAATTTCTGTTACAGAAATACAGAAATCACCAGCTAGTAATTCAAATTCTATTGGTGAATTTTCAAATACATTACCATCAGCACCTGTTAGGTATTCTAAAAACATACACCAAACAGCATATCCTGTAATTCCGAACTTATTTCTTATTGATTTTATTTTTCTGTGGTTTCTCATTTCATTATCATGAGAGAAATAATCACAATTGTTTTTTTGTGGGCGAGCCATAATAAAAATACCAACACTAATACAAGGGCTATATCACTCGAACCGAAAGGCTCTTGGGAACAATGTAAAGTGTTGGATTTTTTTAAATGTCATTTTATAGTGATATAGCATTGCAAATATAACAATTAAATTGATACAAATCAGATTTTCTCTAACTTTTTTTTAATCCTTTAGTGTGCTTTAGTGCCCTTTAGTGCTAAAGCATTCTCTAGCTTTTTCTTCATTGCCTCAATCTCCTCCTGCAACATAGTAACATACTGAATATCAACATATATGTTGTGTTCGGTTTGTAGTATAAATTCCTGTGGTATCATATTATTTATATTTTTCTTGAAGTTCAGCAATCTTTTTAGTGTGTGTTCCGTTATCATTTGTTCCAATCAAATACTTATTCTTAATTGAATTGTATTCCACCGAATCCACATGAACAACATCGCCAGTCTTTAAGTTAAAGATGGTCATCTTCTTAATTGATGCTGTGCTAAACTTCTTCCATAGAAAGTTGCAGGATTGCTCTATATTCGCATCATAAACAAATGTTTGTTGTGATTGGTCGAATATCTTAAATTCGATTGTGGTAATTGTGTTGATGTAATCTTCAGGTCTGTTCATAGCTTTAATAGTTTGGTGTATTTATTTTTAATTTCAGTTAATTCCTCTCTTGTGTACTTGCACTTTCTTTTTGCATCTGACTCGTTTTCAAGCGTTTTAACGAACTCTTCTCCGTACCTAGAAACTAATCCTATTCTGTATCCGATAAGGTTTCCATGATGGAATTTGTTGCATTGCTCACAACTTTTGTGGCAATTCCTTTCGTCAAATATTAATCCCGAATATCTGTTGGCATCAAAATAATGTGAGCCTTGCCAACACTTGTCTGTAGTTTTGTTACACGATATGCAAGGCAGATTCTCATCTCTTTTTCTAATCCACGCTTGATACACTTTTTTAGCATCTGATTCGTAATCGCTTAATTTTTTATTTTTTTCGTAGTGTTCTTTGCGTTCCTTTTGGCAGGACTTTTTCCACTCTTTTTCTCTTTGCGCTTTTGTGAAGGCAATTGCACCGCTAATACATTCATCAGTTTGCAAGCAAAATTTTTGTAAAAATTGCTTCGGTTCAAACTTTGTTTTACAATGCTTACATCTCATATTGTGGGTTATTTGTTGTTAATATATTAACAGACACGATTAGCATAAAAAATCATTGTGTTATTAAATGTTGAGTACACTCTTGATGCAATAATAACAAGTTCGCCATCATCATCATCACAATTATCCTCATGCCACATTTCTACATAATCTCCAATTTGTAGTTCGCACTCTATTTTACATTCTAATCCTGAATGGTTTTTAGGGTTGCCTATTGCTACATAATATGTCATAGCTTTTTTTAATGGGTAGTTAAAAGTTTCTGTTTTTGTTGATATTGTCATAGTTTTGATTTAGTATTATTGCTACAATCTAGTAGTTATATGAAATGCCTTGCTGACCGTTTCCAATTGAAAATCCGTGAAGGAAAAACAAAAAGAAAAAATCCACCGCACTTTTAAATGATTTTTTTAAGTTCCATTCCATAGTTATTAATAATGTCTTTTAGTATTATGCTTTCTTTTATTTGCAGTTTTTGTTTAAATATTTTGTAATTCACATCGTGATGCCACCTATTAAATTTCCAAGTTACCTTTACGATGTCGGGATGTAATAATTGCAATGCTTCTGCAAATTCTTTTCTGTTATTTGTTTCATTATAAATATCCTTATTGCCACCATTATTTCTTCCTGTACCTGTTTTGTCAATCAATAAAGCATTAAACAATATAGTGCATAACCCACTCTTTAAAACATTTATTGATAAATCAGTATCTTCATTATACTTACCCCTCCATCTAAAAGGTAATTTATTATCTACTAAAATGCAAGAGTAAATTCTTGTATTTGTTTTGTATGGTGGCATTTCAACTCTATCGTGTGCAAAGTTTTGATAATTAAACCCTGCCAATCCAACATTACTATACCTGTCTGTAAAATCTTCTAATATTTTAAAAAATTGGGAACTTCTGCATTGTATTCTTTTATTATTATTAAGTCGCATAAACTTAAAAATATTGTCATCAACTACCCAATGCTTATCATATCCTAAAGATATTGAATGTTCCCATACAAAATTACGAACAGGTATAGAACCTTGCCCCAATTCGCTAAAATTAATCGGTAATAATAATATTTTGCTTTTATCAATTTTTATGCAGTATAAATCATATTCTTTAGGTTCTACTACAATCATATAATTAATACCACAAATATCCATTGCTCTTGCGGTTAATGGATTATCAAATCTTCCTTTGCTAATAATATAAATCGGGTATTTACTTGTTTGTGTCCACATAAGCATATTCTCTTGGTTTGTCTTTGTCTTTTATTGGAAACCATATTGATTTTGTTTTATTAGTTACACTAAATCCTAACAATTCAGCAAACTCTTTTACATCGTCATACGATTGAAAATTAATAACTATTTTTTGGCAAGGTTCTTTGTTTTCTTGCACAAATTCGGGCATATCTTTCCAGTGCTTAACCCAATCAGCTTCTTGTTCTTCTAAATCAAATAAATTTTTCATCTCTTTTTTTGTTTTTGTTTTTCTGTTTAGTGTTCCAATTGGGCTTTATCGTAAATAAGTCGGCACTTCATATAACAGCACATTGGCGGCATTAAAACGACCGCCAATCTGCAAAACGTTAGTCGTAATATTAATAAACTGTTTTTTTTCTCAATAAAGTTATCTGCTTTATTGTGCATTTATTAATCTTTCACAACAAGTTCACTCTCCTTTATCAGTTCCTGCACATCAAAATCATTCAACTCCGAGCAATCCTTTATCATCTCAATAAGTTTCAGAAGGTTATCTTTCGTTACTGCGAATCGGTTAAGCCTGTACGTTTCGTAAGGTTTGGACTCTTCTCCAAGATGCACCTCTTTTAAATCACACCCTTGAATGCCTTGCTCCTTGTGATAGTAAACATGAGTAATGTGGTAGATGTAACCCTTTTGAATCCATTTGCCTAAAGGAATTTCCTTCGGCTTGTTGGAGCTATCAATACATAGTGCTTCTATCATATAAATAAGTCGTGTTCGTCTTGGTTAATATCTCTGTAATTGCTTTTGAGAAAGTTAATTGTGTCGCTGATTACGTTAATTGCAAATATTATTGCAATTGTAATTGCCGAAGATAGGCAAATAATTTCAATTGTGTCCATTTTATTTTTAGTTTATTTCTAGTTGTTCTCTAAAAAAGATTTCTCTTCGTGTTTCCAATTTGGTTGTAATCCTTTTATTTTAGCAATAAGTTTAAATAAATCATTGTTTTCAATTTCCCATTTTTGCCACAACCTTCTTTGCTCTAACATTGCTTTTGTTGGTCTTCCTTTTTTCCATTTTTGGTAATAAGGGTTTTGTTCGTAATAAGGGTTTCCATTTATTTCTATTGTAGGTTTTGATAATCCTAATTGTTTATTGTTTTCTGTCCAATTACTTTTTTCATAGTTTTATTTTTTAGATTTAACTGTTAGCATGTCAAATATTTCTGAAATAGTTTTTCCATTATATGGTTCGCATAATTTATTAAACTCATCGGTTTCTTTTTTAATTTCTTCTTCAGTCATACTATCCCATTTAGCTTTCATTCTCCTATCAAAAGCATAGTAATCGTAACAATTTGTTGGTGTTGAGTTTTCCATTTTTTAGTTTTATTTTAGTTTATTTCTAGTTGTTCTCCTGGATAGAATAGTTGAATATCAAAATACTCTGATGCCCATCTAATAATGTTCTCAAAAAACTCATTAAGTTCGGTTTTGTTCATTTCAGAAGTGTGCTTCATTTCTTGACCAATTACCTCGCCTGTAGCAAAGTTTACCACATCAACCATCGCAAACTTTAACTTACATAAGTTTTTAACTCTAGGCATCGTAAATTCGTGCCCTAAAGCGTTTAACTCCTCAGTAAATGCTGTCAAAAGCACATGAATGTATTTGTTTTGTTGTTCGGAACGCTTGGCAGATAGCTTTTCAATTGAAATGATACATTTTTTACCCTCCAACTTATCAAGTGCTTGCCTTATTCCTTCGGTTGCCTGTTTGGACAACTTTCCTTTGTTGACTGATGTGATAAACTCTATTTTGTTTGCCATTAGATTAGTTTTTTTAAATATTCTCTACATAGTTTAACTCTCTCAATTATCTTATCTTCAATAGAGGTATCTAACTCAAACGTAAATGACTTAACTCTTTTCTCAGCAGGTATATCATCAAAGCGATAGTTTGGATACATCTGCTCGTATGTTTCGGGTGTCCAATCTTCAGCCTTGCCACCACTTTGATAGTATAGCTTTTTAAGGTCTTGCTCTATCAATGCTTGAGGTGTGTCAATCAGCACATAGTCTAGTGATGCTTGTTTATGTTTAGTCAGAATCATGTATTGTTGCAATTGCCACCAATATCCGTTGTCGGGAATCTTGTCTTCAAACATCGGGAACGATTGTAAATCCCAACTGCTCTTTATATCTCTGATTACTCCATCGTGAATCACATCAGGACTTCCTTGCATATACTCGTTCTCAAAGTATTCATCATTCTTCTCTACGTTGAACAATCCATACACTTCAGAAACTAATTCAATTCCTTCAAGTTCAACCTGTAAACCTTTTTCAATAACAATGTTCTTCCATTGCGCATCTCTGTGATACAGCTCTCTTTTAAGCCACGATTTTAGATAGGTCTTTGCTCCTTGTGGAAGTTCGGGGTTGTTTCGTTTGTAGATTAGTTCAGAAAGTTCATTCTCCATATTAGGAGTTAAAGGTTTTGCTGAAGAATCTGCTTTCCTTGTTTGCAATTCGTTTAGTTTAGCCTTCTGAACCTCTGTTAATCCTGTTGCACCACCCATTATCTCTGATACTGCTGATGCTCTAATTTTAAACTCTCTCATATGGTTTTAGTTTTTTAGTTTTTAAGTGTTCTTTTAGTGAGTTCCCTGCTAGTTCGTATATCCTACCATCTTCGCTATTAACTACCTCTTTGAACTTATCTAGAATGCTCTTAAATTCGGTTTCTTCTGCTAGGGATAATGTGTAGGTAACGTAATCGTGTTCAATCATCCGTTCCTTTCCTATGACAAAGCCATCAATATCACGAATATCGCCTTCCCAAGCAATGATGAAGTAATCTCGCTGGACACCTTCAATGCCTACGTTCTTTGATTTAATGTAGTTTACACATACTGCGAAGCAAATATTATTTTTAAATAAATGCTCGAAGATTTTTATTTTTTGTTTTTCCATTTTAATATTGAGTTTGGTCTGCGTTCTCTTGAATCAATTCCTTGTCAAAGATTGCATTGGTTAAAAATGTATCTACTTCGTTGTATATTTCAAAAAATCTCTCCTTTGTGCAATCCTTTGATGATTGAAGATGGAATGCAGAGTTTGCTGATTGAGTACATATCTGTGCTCCAACACTTAATTTGTGTACTGCAATACATTCAGTTTCTGAAAATACTTTATAGACTGCAATTGAGCTCTCTCTATATAAAGGCAATTGAACATCTACTTCTTTAATTGTTTCTTCGGTGTGTCTGATTTGAATTTTCATAGGTTTTTGTTTTTAGAATAATGATAATTGAACTTCTTGTGTTTCTTCTTGTTCTTCCTCTGTGGTTTCTTCAATGGTTTGTCCAAAGATTTCAATCCTGTCAATCGGGAAGAAGTAATCTATCTCGTTAAACTCAAATGGTATGTCGGATAGTTCTATTACCACAACCTGTTTAAGTGAATGGATTGGGTTAGCTATTGTGCCATCAATAAATACCTTCTCAATTATTTCTTTAGCATATCCATACAAGCATCCAGTTTCTCCTTCTATATCTTTATATATTTTCATTTTTTCTCCCTTGATGGGTTCGCTGATAAATTTTTGTAGTTCCATAGTTTTAGTTGTTTTAAAAGTAAGTGGTATTTCTACCACCTACTTGGTTGATTATTAGTTAGTTATTAAAAGGGTAACCCCAAATCGTCATCTACTTTTGAAGCACCTTTTGGAGCATTGGTTAATCCCTCTTTCGGAGTTGCTACCCAATTATCTACTTCTAGATAGTGTGTCGGCTTGCCCTCTACCTTCTCTTTTTTCTCTTTCAAAACTGTGTTAATCCATCCATCTTTTAGATTAGTTAGCATTGTTTCTAAATCTTTTTTAGAGAATGAAATCTTTATCATCTCTCCGTACTTTGTGGTTACAATCTTTGCATTGCCACAGAAAATTTTAGCTTGTTCGCTCATTGTTTTTATTTATTTTTAATTGTTCTTACTCCTTGTTTTCTGTTCGCCTTGTGTTGTTCTTGCTTTTTAAGGAAGTTAGGCAGTGCTTCCAAAAAACATCTGATTCTTTGCTTTACGCTCATAGTTTTTATTGTTTAGGGATTAATAATTCTCTTACTTTTGTTGGAATGGTGTATAGCACTTCTAGCTTCGCCATTGTTATTGAGCCATTTGCTAGTGCTTCGTTAACTATGTCAACCTTATCTCCTGTTAGTGTTGGCTTTACCTTTGCTTCAATTGCTACAGCAGGAGTTGTTTTTCTGCTGTCATTATCAATATCATCTTCATCGGTAGCAATGTGAAAATACTTTAACAAGAAGTAACGCTCTGCGTAAGTAAGTGCTGAACCTAATCCCTTTTCCCAGTCGTTCTGACCATTAGCACCAAACAAGTTCTCATCTTTCTCGCCTGTTTCTGAATCCACCCACGTGAATCTCATCATTACTTTGGATAAGATTTCAGACTTTTGTCCTGACTTCGTGATGTAGTCTTGTCGGCTGTTGTTGATACTTATTACCTCTTGCTTTAGAAGTAGTCCTAATTCGTTCATTAGTGGCTTAATTTCGCCCAATACTTTATCGCCTGTTACATACTTGTAGTTGTAGGTCGATTTATCCTTGCCTAATCCGTTTATCTTTTGTTGGATAACAAGAAGTTTTTGATAGATGTTTTGCTTTTCCATAGGCTTTTCTTTTTTAGTTGTCATAGTTTTTAAATTTAGGTGTTTTCATGTCTTCTATTAATCCTTTAATTACTGATTCTTGGAGTGTCTTTGATAGCTGTTCAATTGCTACAAGCAAATGAAATGGTTCGCATTGCTGAACTGATAGCGATACTTCGCCATCGTTAGTAAATTCAAATAGAATGGTTGGGGGTTTTTTTGCTTTTTTCATAGTTTTTAGTTTTTAGGTTTGCAAATTTAAGGATAATGTTTTTACCAATAATCAGGGCAATCGCATAGTTCCATTTTTTCCATACACCCGAAGCAGTCAATTGTATTATCTTTGTTAACTTGCTTTAGTTCGTGAAATAAAATAGTTCCACAATTACCACAACTTACGATGTTGATGTTTGCCTTTGCTTTAATTTCATTCATTAAATCGGCTTGGATTTCTGCTAGTTTTTGTTTGGTTTTCATAGGTTTATGTTTTTAGGTTTGCAAATTTAAGGATAATCTTTGGATTGACAATGATTTATTTTTGTTTTTTTAGTGATTCAATAAAATCTGCTTTCTCTGATATTGTATAGTTTTGCCAATCTTTAGCCATATCTTCTTGACATTGGTTGTAACCCATTACATAATCATAAGCAGATGTTCCATCTTCATCACCAATAGATTCTGCATAAACTTTTGCTTGTACTACTATTTCTTCTTGTGTTTTCATTAGTCTTGTTTGTTTAGTGAGTTAAAATGGACAACATATCCGTTCTTTTTTTTCTTTAATTATTTTCCAATCTTTTTGTAGTTTTTCTTTTACTGCCAAACGGATAAAATGATTTACATTTACTCCATAATTTTCTAATATAGATAAACTATTCATTTGAGTTTCAGAAAATCTAATTGTCTTACTTTTAGTTAGTTGTTTCATTTTGAGTTACATTTATTAGTGTTAGCGAGTAGTTA
>Ga0114960_10002121_pt1 | contig 15667 bp, 14 predicted proteins | sample C_130625_MF_Meta_FD_92637 | JGI IMG/M metagenome (GOLD analysis project Ga0114960, IMG submission 92637) | Freshwater microbial communities from Lake Croche, Canada to study carbon cycling - C_130625_MF_MetaG | ecosystem: Environmental > Aquatic > Freshwater > Lake | place: Lake Croche, Canada... | reverse complement strand
GAACATCCCATGGCGGGCCAGTTCATCTTGTCACCTCGCCCGGTTGAGATCAACGACCATGCCGACGGCGATGCCAACGATTTACCAGCCCATGCTGTGCTGGTCTTGTTGGACCCCGCTCAGGCTGAGGCCTTGGTGCCTTACCGTGCGGGCTTGGTTCAAATCGAGGGTCAACTCGAATTGGGTCGTCAAGAAACAGATCAAGCTCAGGTGTCTTGGATACGCCTGCGCTTGCAAAAGGATGCCGTTCGCATGCAAGCGCATCAACCGCCGATGCTTCACTTGGCGCCCCACGGATAGAGCTTTCTCATTGCACAGAGCCCTTGAAGCCACAATCGATCGAATTGGTTTTTATTTTTTATTTTGACGGGATGAAAGTTATATGAAATTTCTTAATCAAACATGTGTGTCAGCCCTGGCTTTGTTGATGGGGCAGTTCTCTTTTGCAGCACCCAGTGTGACGCGTTTGACGCCACCAAGTGAAATGTTTTCAAGTGGTCGTGAGGCCCCCATCATTGCGCGCTTCTTGCCAGATCAACGCTTTGATTTGCAGGCCAGCATTCGCCCCGATGATGCCAGCAAAACCATCACCAAGGTCGAGTTTGCCATCAATGGCAAAACACTGACTTTACCGACCAGTTTGAGAGATTGTGCCCAAGGTTGTTTACCCAATGTGGCCAAGAACACGGCCATTGCCAGCGTGCGGGCCTTTGGGGTGAAGAAACCTGGTGTGCATGTGATCAGTGTCACGGCCACACAAAGCGACGGTCAAATCACACAAGCCAAAGGCAACTTTGAAGTGATGGGCTTGAACAAGGGTGGACAAAAAATCAAAAACATCATCATCATGTTGGGTGATGGCATGGGTGCTGCTCAACGAACGGCGGCTCGCATCGTGGGGGGTGGCTACGCACAGGGCAAAGTGATCGAGCCCTTGGCCATGGATACTTTTCCAGTCACGGGCATGGTCAAAACGGCTTCACTCAACTCCATCGTGACCGATTCTGCACCAGGCATGTCTGCGTACGTCTCAGGTAACAAAAACAACAACAATGAAGAAGGGGTGTTTCCTGATGACACCATCGATCCGTTTGACAACCCTCGCATTGAGTATTTGAGCGAGTATTTGCATCGCACGCAGGGCAAAGCACTTGGCGTGGTCACCACTGCAGATGTCTTTGATGCTACCCCTGCAGGCAATGCGGTGCACACCAGCAACCGCGGTGCGGGCACTGGCATTGTGGATCAATTTTTGGATGACCGTCACTTGTCAGGCTTGTCGGTGCTCATGGGCGGCGGGCGCAAATGGTTTTTGCCTTCAAGCGAAGCAGGTTCTGCCAGAAGCGACAAAAACGATTATGCTTTTTCAAGCACCGACCCCCATACCTCCTTGATCGCTTCCCAATGGGGTGCCAAGTCTGGTGGTTTGGACAAAGATAGAAATTTGATCGCTGACTTTCAATCGGCTGGTTTTGCTTACGCTTCCAACAAGACGGCATTGGATCAAATCGATGTGAGCAAGACCGATCACCTCTTGGGGCTCTTTGCCTACTCCAACATGAACGTGGCTTTGGACAAGGTCGACGGTCGACGCGCAGCGCTCAAAGGTCAAAAAGGCCGAGTGGTCGATGATTTTGGTTTGCCTGATCAACCCATGCTGGACGAAATGACACAAAAGGCCATTGGCGTTTTATCCAAAAAGAAGAACGGTTTTGTTTTGATGGTCGAGGGCGCATCGATCGACAAGCAAGCGCACAACATGGACACCGAGCGGTGGATCTTAGACACCTTGGAGTTTGACAAAGCCGTTAAAGTGGCCAAGTCTTATGCACAAAGTAGACGTGACACCTTGGTGATCGTGACAGCGGACCACGAGTGTGCTGGCGCGGCTTTGATCGGTGGCTCGATGGTGAGCGACGCCAAGTTGCAAGAACTCACACGTGCAGGAGGTGTTGAGAATGTGCGCAACCAAGTGGTGGGTATCTACGAAAAAGCGGGTTTCCCTCAGTACGTCATGTCTCAAGATGGCTATCCCCAAACCACTGAAATTGACAAGAGATTGTTGGTCGGGTACGGCGCCAACAGCGACCGATTTGAAGACTGGAGGCTCAACGAATTGCCTTTGCAAGATTCTCAGCAACCCTTTGTCTCTAAAGCCCCTTTGAATGCCTACCCCGCTGACCCCAAGCTGAGAGATGTTGAGAGTCGTTATGAGATCCTGGGTCAAGTGCCTGGCAACAGTGCCGTGCACACGGCCACTGACATTCCCATCTCAGCCTTTGGGCCAGGGGCATGGTCCTTTACCGGTGTGATGGACAACACCGATGTGTTTTTCAAGTTGGCGCAGTCTGCAATTGGCGGCGTGGTGCTTCCCAATTTTGGTGCTGGGCGTCCATAACATCGAAATAAATTCTCTGAGCACATTGCGCTGCTCAAAATTAAGCCATGAAAAAAAGCGCCAAAGGTTCGAGTGAACCCTTGACGCTTTTTGATGAGGTGGACAGTCATCCCTTTGCAGGGATGACATCACATCACGTGTTGAGTGCTTTTTTCACGCGCTCTGCAACCAAGGGGTAGCGCCTGATTCGAACACCCGTGGCATCAAAGACGGCGTTGGCAATGGCTGCTGGAAAGCAGACAATAGCTGGCTCGCCAGCGCCGCCCATCGGTTTGTCGGGTCGGTTGATGAAGACCAAATCGATTTCTCCAGGAATGTCATTCACATTGGCAATTTTGTAGGTGTTCCAGTCCACACTGGTGACCCTTTTTTCATTGAAGTGAACCTCCTCATGCAAAGCTCGACTGAGGCCTTGCATGATTTGTCCTTCAAGTGCAGCTCGCACACCGATGGGGTTGACCATCAAGCCGCAGTCATGGGCGATGCTCACCTTTTTGACCCAGATGCGACCGCTTTCTTTGTTGACCTCTACTTCGCAGGCGACAGCCGCATAGGAGCCGTATCCCGCGTGCAAGGCCAAGCCCCAGCCGGTCGCTATTTTGCCCGTGGACTTTTTGGTGGCCTTGTTGGGCCAACCCATTCTTTGGGCAGCGGTTTTGACGACCTCAATTTCTCTGGGGTCTTGCATGTGCTTGAGCCTGAAGTCCACGGGGTGCATGCCAGCTGCATGGGCAACCTCGTCGATGAAGGATTCTTGCCCAAAACGGGTCTGCATTTCTTGAGGCGCGCGCATGTGAGCGGTTCTCATGGGCGAGGCTTCTTGCAAATAAGGCGGCACGGTTTCCCACCAATGCACATGGTTGGCAAAGCGGTAGCTCTCCTCAGGCACATTGAAGTTGTAAGCGTTCCACTTCTTGTGACCGGTTTGCATGCCCACCAAGACATGCTCTGGGCTCTCTCCTGTGAAGCGCACATCCCAGCCATTGAAGCCCTTGGCTTTGAAATACCAGCCCGTCACATCGTTGTTGGCGTTCAAGCCCGCTTTCATGGAAATGATCGCTGCTGGCGCCTTGGGGTCCCAGGCAATGCCTTCTTCTCGGCTCCACTGCATCCTCACAGGTCGTCCAAACTCTTTGGACAAGAGGGCGGCCTCATAGGGTGCTTCATCACCGTCACTCCTGCCATAGGACCCAGCTCCATGCATCCATTTGACTTGTACGTTTTCGGCAGGAACGCCCAAAAACTTCGCGATGCCAACTCTCAAGAAGTGGGGTTTTTGCGTGTCTGCCCATATTTGCACTTGGTCGCCTCGCACATCGACCACGCCGCAAGATGGTGCTATGCGCGCATGGGACTGAAAGGCGCACTCATAATCGGCCTCCAAGACCTTGGCTGAGGTCGACAGCGCGGCCATGGTTGGTTTGACGTCCCAGTCCTTTTTGCCGCCAAAGGCGGGTATGGCATTGGCAGCTGTGGGGGTCGCTTGCCTGATGTAGTTGTAGGTGTTGTGTTCTCCACCGCCCAGAGGGCCATTGACATTGGACCACTTGACTTTGAGAGCTCGCGAGGCCTTGATGGCCGCCCACTCGCTTTCTGCAACGACGGCCACAAAGCTGCCTTTCACAAAGGATTTTGCACCTTTGATGTGTGCGATGGAGGACGCATCGACTTCAAGCGGTTCAGCGCCAGCGACTTGAGGTCTCACAGCGCGAGCATGCAAGAGGTTGTCTGGGCGAATGTGAGCGGTGTAGTGCTCCACGGCACTGACTTTGGTTTCAATGTCTTTTCTCTTGATGCCCTTGCCCACAATTTTGTAGTCGGAGGGATCCTTGGGTTTGGCCAAACCCTGCACATTCATGGTGTTGCCAATTTGATTGTTCCAAGTCAAGTTGGTGGAGAAGTTTTTCCCCCCAATGAGCTCCGCATAGGTCACACTTTTGCTGGGGTTGCTGGTGATAAAAACTTTGCCGTTGTCCACACTCAGCTGAGTGGCCAACACACCAAGTTGCGTGGCGGCATTCTCAACCAAGAGCCGCCTGGCTTCTGCCGCGGCGTTGCGAAGCGGCAGTGAGCCCAAGCGCAATCCCGTGCTGCCACTGCCCCCGCCTTGGTTGGGGGACAAGCGGGTGTCACCCAAAGAGACCTGCACTTTGTCATGGCTGACATCGAGCTCCTCGGCCACGATTTGAGCAATCGCCACGTCAATGCCTTGGCCGCAATCCATTTTGCCAAAATTGGCCAAGACAGTGCCATCGGCATTGATTTTGATCCAGGTATCGAGCGCAGCGGGTGGAGGTCCGACCACGCTTGGTGTGCCCTGTGCGTGGGTCTCCCCCAAGAAGGCGCTTCCCGATGCGCCAACGATCAGGGCCACATTGGTTTGAATAAAGTCTCGGCGGTTGATGTTAGTAGGATTCATGGATGTTGCCCTCGGTTATGCTTTGGCTGTGGACATTTTGTCGCGTGCGACTTTGACCGCTCGCATGATGGCAATTTGTGTACCGCAGCGACACTGTACGTTGGCAAAGCCGTCCTTGATTTGTTGATCGGTGGCTTTGGGATTCTTTTCCAGCAAAGCCACTGCATGCATGATCCAGCCGTTGGCACAGTAGCCGCATTGAGCGGCTTGTTCTTCAACGAAAGCGGCTTGTACGGCATGGAGCTGTCCATTCTTTGCCAAGCCATCCAAGGTTCGGATGGATTTGTTTTCAAGGGAAGCCGTAGGCACGATGCATGAGCGGATCGGTTGTCCGTTCACCAAGACGGTACATGTGCCGCATTGCGCCAGACCACAGCCAAACTTGGGACCTTTCAGTTTGAGTTTGTCGGTCAAGGCATACAGCAAAGGTTCATCGACATCAGCCTCTACGCTTTTGACGGCGCCATCGATGTTGAGCTTGTAAATAGGCATGTTCACTCCTGAGTTAAAACTAACGCTATCAAATCAAATTCAAAGCGTCTGAGCCATTGGGGTTAGCCCTTGAGTGAAGGTCGTTTTCAAGGGGTCAATCGGCCCGCAGGACAAGGCTCCGAGCGAAACTGATGAAACAGAGCCCTAGGCAGAGGTGTTCAGGGCCTCAGAGCACGCGCTAGAGCGCACTCCGAAGCCCATACTAGGGGTTACACTTAAGCACTGTAAGCCTTCGATCAACACCCTCGGACTCGAGCCCAATTTTTCTATGCGCAGCCGTTGCTTTGTTTCTTTCTTCTTTTGCATCCTCTTGACGGCCCAAGTTCAAGCACAAAATTTGCAAAAGTTGTACGACCTGAGCGTGGATGCCAAAAAACGCTTAGAGCAAGAGGACAAGGACAAAAAAACCAAAACCGAGGACTTCTACACCGAGGCCAAGGCCAATGGCCAATATTGGAAATGCGATAAAAATTTGTTTATTTTTTATCGAGGCTATGTTCTCGCAGGCGCCAAGGAGGATGGCAGTGATATGGGCAAGTCTCCCTATGATTTGATTGGCAACTATCAGGTGGTCAACAATCAATTCATCAATTTCAATTTCCCAACCTTGCCCTATGACAACATCTTTGAGCTCAACATTGCCAAGGGTGAGGCCGTGGTTTTCAAGAAATCCCTTAACCGCTTGGAAAAATTGGCTTGCACCTTTCTCAAGTGAGACCGGCGCAGTTCTGAAAAGCCTGTGAAGATGCGCTAGTTGGCTTTGCTAAAGCGTTGGAGGCGCCCCACTTGGCTTTGAATTTCAGGGTTTTGTTCGAATGTACTGCGCTAAACTTTGATCCATGGCCTGGGTGTAGGACCACCATAGGTAAGGAAAATGGCCGTAGCGAAGGGACAATTGTTGTTGGGCTTGGCTTGCAGTTTGGCCACTGTCTAGGAGAGACAAGGCCGAGAGCAGTCCACTGCGATCGGCCCCATCGGTGCAGTGAATCAACAGAGGTTTAGGGGCCTTGCGAATCATTTGCAACAGACCTTCCATTTGCTCGGTGTCAAGGGCGGTGCCGGCAGACAAGGACACATCCATGTGCAAGATACCCAAACGGCCAGCGTTTTCGACTTCCTCTTGGTACCAAGTCGCGTCTTGATTGGCTCCTCTTAAATTCAACACACTCTTGAGCCCAAACTCTTGGGTCTTTTGGCGAAACTCTGCCGAACTCAATTGCCCTGAGCGGTAGATTTCATGCTTCACGACTTCGTGAAAATTGCCCCCAAAGTGAATCCAAGAATAGATGCTCAAAAGGGCCACAAAAGGCGTCAATAGCAAGGTGCTCACAGTGACAAAAGCGCGTTTAAAAGTGAGAGGCATGAAGGCGATGGTCGAACAACTGGGGAAAAGACACGAGAAGGTTTTTTTGGGAATAAAAAAGCGTTCAGCATTGGTGTTTATCAGAGTACTTTTTCTTATGAAAAGTCTATAAAGTGTAACGTTTATTGAATCATAAGGGTTGAGGAGCCAACATGTCTATTACTTCTTTCAAGGTCGATGGACTCAATGTCCAAGTGGATGGGGATCCGCAGATGCCCTTGCTGTATGCATTGAGAGATGATTTGCAAATGAACAACCCCAAGTTTGGGTGTGGTTTGGCGCAGTGCGGCGCTTGTACAGTGCAATTGAATGGCGTTCCAATTCGTTCATGTGCCGTGCCCGTCTCAGCGGTGAGCAACCAGTCGGTCAAAACCCTCAAAAGCCTTGGCACCCCAGAAAAGCCCCATCCCCTTCAAGTGGCCTTTGTGGAGGAGCAAGTCACCCAGTGCGGTTACTGCGTCAATGGTTGGCTCATGACCGCAGAGGCGCTGTTGCGCAAAAACCCAAAAGCCACGGAAGAGGAGCTCAAAGAGGGGCTGAAAGACTTGAAGTGCCGGTGTGGTACACACGTCTCTATTCTTCGCGGCATCAAACGCGCACAAGCCAAAATATTGGCAGGAGCTCTTGCATGAAAAACACTCTTCAATCAAGTACCCCGTTGGTCTCCACTGAAGACACCCAGCCAACGGCGCCATCGATTCATGCTGCTGCTGGTGCCTTGTCCAGGCGCGATTGGCTCAAATCCTCTGGAGCTTTGGTGGTCACCGCCTCCTCGACGGGCTTTGTAGGCCTGGCCGGCATGGGGGCTGGGTTTGGAGCCGATGCGCAAGCTCAAGTGGGAGCGACCAAGCCCGCCTTGCATGCCGAAGAACTTGACTCATGGATTGCGGTGGGTGCAGATGGCAAAGTGACGGCTTTTTTCGGTAAAGTCGACTTGGGGCAGGGCTTGGTGGTGGCCTTGGCTCAAATTGTGGCCGATGAGTTGGATGTGGACTACGGCGTGGTTCAAATCGTTCAGGGACAGACCGACAAGACCCTGAACCAAGGTGGAGCCTCCAGTGCCGTTGGGATTCAAGCCGGGGCCAAACCGCTTCGTTTTGCTGCAGCTGAGGCCAGGCGACTGCTTCTTGAGATGGCGTCCTTGAAGTTGGGCGTGGACTCGGCCACCTTGGTGGTGAGCAAGGGTGTGATCAGCGTCAAAGCGGACCCCACAAAGAGCGTGAGCTACCAAGACCTCATTGGGGGCAAGTTCTTCAACTCCAAAGTCGAATGGAACAAAAAAATCGGTAACCCTTTGGAGATCAAAGTCAAAGCTCAACCCAAAAAGCCCTCCGAGTACCGGGTGGTGGGTCAATCGATTCCTAGAACCGATTTGGCTTGGCGGATTTATGCGACGGGTGAGTTTGTGAGCGATATTCGCATTCCTGGCATGCTGCACGCGCGAACGGTGAGAACGCCCATGGCTGGCGCCACCATTGAATCGGTGGACGCGCTCTCGATCAAAGATATCCCAGGTGCACGCGTGGTGCGAGAGAAAAATTTCCTGGCGGTGGTGGCTGAAAAAGAATGGGATGCGGTCAAGGCCTCCAAGCAGCTCAAGGTCAAATGGCGCCAGTCTGTGGAGAAATTACCCACCCACACCAAAGTCTTTGAGCACATTGCCAAGGCGCCCGTGGTCAAGCGAGAGGAGGAGCTGAAGAAAGGCAACGTCGATGAGGCGTTCAAGGGTGCCAAAAGGATCATTGAAGCCCAGTACGGTTGGCCCTTTCAGTCCCACGCCAGCATGGGCCCAGCGTGTGCGATCGCAGACGTGAAAGCCGACAAGATTGAAATTTGGACGGGCTCACAAAAACCTCACTTCGCAAGAGACGGTGTGGCCAATTTGCTAGGTGTCGACCCTAAAATGGTCACTGGACATTGGGTCATTGGGCCGGGCTCTTATGGTCGCAACGATGCTGGAGATGCGGTGATGGATGCAGCGATGTTGTCCAAACTCACCGGCCGAGTCGTGCGTGTGCAAGGCATGCGTCATGACGCAACGACTTGGGACCCCAAAGCGCCTGCGTCCATTCACATGGCAAGGGCCGCCTTGGATGGCAACGGAGAAGTCTTGGGCTATGAATTCACATCCAAGGCTTTTTCACGCGTGAGCATAGAGAGCAATGAGGCCGATCCCCATGACTCTTTGGTTGGCATGGAAATCGGTTTGCCTGCCAGAAACGGGGTGGGCTTTGGAGTCCCACTTGAGGCATACGCTTTTCAACACAAGCGCTATGCATGGGAGGTGATTCCAGACTTGGTCAAACAAGCCTCGCCTTTGAGAACCTCACACTTGCGAGACCCGGTGGGTTTGCAAATTCACTTCGCCAGCGAGCAGTTCATCGACGAGTTGGCCTTTGAGACCCAGAGCGATCCGATTGATTTCAGATTGAAGTACGCAACGTCCTTCAGGGACCAAGAGCTCTTCAAGGCTCTTCAAGAGAAGTCGGGTTGGGAAAACAAACGTGCCCATATCTTGCCGCAAAAGGGCTCCATCCTCAAGGGCCAAGGTGTCGCTTACGCGCATCGAGGCGGCACCATGTTGGCCATTGTGGCGCACATCGAGGTGGACACGAGAACCGGGCGCATCTGGGGTCGCAAGTTCACCGTCGCTCACGACTGTGGCCTGGTCATCAACCCCAAGGGTTTGCGCTACACCATTGAAAATGGATTGGTGCAGGCGCTGTCCAGAACGCTCTTTGAGGAGGTGCAATTCGATCAAGAGCGCGTCACCAGTGTGGATTGGTTGACCTATCCGATTTTGAACATCAAAGACGCGCCAGAGTCGATCAATGTGGTGCTCTTGAACCGTCCGGAGTTGCCACCAACGGGTGCTGGTGAGGCGACGTGCCGGGTGGTGCCAGCGGCAGTTGCCAATGCATTTTTTGATGCAACGGGTGTGAGGATGAGGCAGGCACCTTTGTCTCCCAAGCATGTTTTGCAAGCCTTGAGAGCGGTTGAGAAAACCAAGCCCAGCACCAAGGCCTAAAGCCATGTGGGTGGCGCTGAGCTGAAGGGGCCACTGAGCGAGGACCTAGAGGACCAGGTTCAGTGACCAAGGAAGCGCTTTGAGGGCGATTCCTTGGCAGGGGCCCAAGTTAGTTTTTGTGCTGCCAAGGCAAGACCTAGGCCACCACTCAGTCACTTTGGTGTTCGGTGAGCGTTTGCTCCAAGACTTGGTCGGGGTGGTGTTCAGGCTTGGGCGGGCGTTTGGCAGCCCGGGTCAAAATCTCGATAAAAAATGAGGGGAGCTCTTGGAGCCTGAACTCATTGATTTTGGCGTTGATCTCTTTGGGGTGAATGCCTTGCGCGAGGGCTTCATCGGGTCCGATTTTGCAATCAAAGAGCCAATGATCCGAGCCTTTGGGCAGGGTTTTGTTTCTTTGGCGATTGAAATATTTGCGGATATCGTGTTTGATGCGGTCGCTCAAGCGATCGGCATGTTGGTCTTTGTCCACCAGGGCATAGGTTTTTCTCATACCCGATGTTAACCCGTTTGATGTGCTCCATGCACCAAAGGTTAAAATGAGTTTTTTGCAGCACGCCATCCACGGACGTTGCTTTTTGTGTCCTCCATCTCCTAAGTTGCCATGATAAATACCTCACCCCAGTTGGTTTTGATCCCCGGTCTGATGTGCGATGACGCTGTTTGGACCCCTTTGTTGCCTTGGTTAAATGAGGTCGCTTCAACGCATTTGATCGATCACGGCCAGGCCAACTCATTGACCGTGATGGCTGAACAAGTCTTGGACGAGGTTCAGGGCGTTTTTTTAATGGCGGGTCACTCCATGGGCGGTCGCGTGGCCATGGAGGTCATGCGCTTGGCACCTGAGCGGGTCAAAGGGGTTGCTTTGATGGACACCGGTCACAAGCCCTTGGCACCTGGCGAAAACGGTCTCTTAGAGCGTCAAAAAAGACAAGCCTTGTTGGACATTGTGCATGGACAGGGTGTACGTGCCATGGCCACAGAGTGGGTCAAAGGCATGGTGGCCCCAAGCCGTTTGACGGATGCTCAACTGATTGAGGATATCTTGGTGATGTTTGAGAGAAAGACGCCTGCTATTTTTGATCGTCAGATACAAGCTTTGCTCAGCCGACCTGATAGCACCGAGACGCTAAAAACTGCGACTTGCCCAGTCGTTTTGATGTGTGGAGAATTGGACGCTTGGTCCCCAGTGTCTCAACACGAGGAGATGGCGGCTCTACTTCCCAACAAGCCTGCTGTTCAAGTCATCCTAGGCGCAGGACACATGTGCACCATGGAGGCTCCTATGGCCGTGGCAAGCGCATTGTTGGAATGGATCGAAGCCTTGTTGAAGGCGAGCAAGGGCTGAGCACTTTGATGAGAAGTTCACTGTCGTCTCACGGATGGATGAACTCAAGCGTTGACAGTTTGGTGGTTGGCAGGCATCTTCAACTCTTTGATGGGCAAGTTGATGAGCGCTGCAAAAAGTGCCAATGCCATATCCGCATACCACATCCATTGATAGTCACCAAATTCAATGATGGCTAGGCCTCCAAGATAGGCGCCTAAAAAGCCCCCAATTTGGTGTGTAAAAAGCGTCAAGCCAAAGAGCGTTCCCAGGTACCTGACGCCAAAGAGCTTTCCAACCAAGGTTGCCGTTGGCGGGACGGTTGCCAGCCAAGTAAAACCAAGGCCTGCGGCAAACACATAGAAGGTGAGGTCGGTTTTGGGGGCCAACAAATAAAGTCCGATCAAGGCACAGCGAGAGCCGTACATCAAAGCCAGCACCATCTTGCTCCTGTATTTACCCACACTCGCACCCGCCACAATGCTGCCAACAATATTGGCCAGTCCAATGATGGCCAAAGACCAACTAGCAACTGAAGCGGGTAGGCCACAAAGACCGACCTCTGTGGGTAAATGCGTGATCAAAAAAGCAATGTGAAATCCACAGGTGAAGAAACCCAAGTGGAGAAAAATGTAGCTGGGGTCTTTCAACGCGTCCTTGATGGTTTGACCCAAGCCCAGATCTTTTTGCGCATGAACTTGTGGTGGTGCTTGGATGCCGGTGAGTTTGTTGGCCAAAGGAATGGCCAAGAGGGTGATCACGGCCAGTGACCACATGGCGCCCATCCACCCCAAGGTCTGGATCAGTCTTTGGGTGAGAGGCGCGAAAACAAACTGACCAAAAGAGCCACCTGCATTGATAAAACCAGAGACGCTGCCTCTGGTTTGGGCTGGAATTCTTTGTGAGGCCACCCCAATCAAGACGGAAAAACTACAAGAGCCTGAGCCGATGGCCGCCATCAAGCCGACAGACAACATGAGCCCAAAACCTGTCTCCATGAAGGGCGTCAAAGCGCTTCCAGCCGCCAACATCAACAAGCCCCCGATCAACACAGGCCTTGGGCCATAGCGGTCTGCAAGCGCACCAGAGATGGGTTGAACCGCACCCCAGACGAATTGTCCGATGGCCATGGCCAGTGAGAGGGTGGCCATGCCAAGACCCGTGCTGGTGTTCAAGGGGCCCAGGAAAAGACCCATGGTTTGCCGCGTGCCCATGGTGACCATCATGATCATGGCGCACAACAAGGTCACGAGCCAAACGCCAGGATGATGAAAAGCTTTGAACATGTGGGTTTTTTTTAGTCAGGTGGATGAAAAGGGGTCTTGGATCAGCCTCGACCCACAAAGGGCATGTTGGTGGCCATGATGGTGGTGAAGAGCACATTGGCTGACAGGGGCAAATGGGCCATGTTCATGACCGTGTCCACCACCCCTTGCATGTCCATTCTAGCCTCGGGCATGACGCCTCCGTTGGCTTGTTGAATGCCTTGAGCCATGGCCTGCGTCATGTCGCTGGCGACATTGCCGATGTCAATTTGACCGACCGCAATTTGGAAAGCCCGGCCATCCAAGTTGGCCGCTTTGGTGAGTCCCGTGATGGCATGCTTGGTGGTGGTGTAGGCGATGGAGGCGGGTCGTGGGGCATGGGCCGAGATGGATCCGTTGTTGATGATGCGCCCGCCCATGGGGCTTTGACGTTTCATCAAGGAGAAGGCGGCTGAGAGGCAATAAAAAGCGCCATTGATGTTGACCTCTACCGCCGTTCTCCAAGACGCGCCCGTGACCTCGTCGGGCAATTGGCCAGTTGGAAAAATCCCCGCATTGTTAAAGAGCAAATCCAGTCTTCCCCATTCAGACTCCACCCGAGCAAAGGCGTTTTGCACGTCTTCCTCTTTGGCGATGTCGGCACCTAGGATCAGCGCTTTGGAGGGATCTATTTTGTGCGCTAAAAGCCAAGGGCCAAAGCCCTCTGTTCTGCGGGCCAAGAGGGCCACATGCCAGCCCCTTTGCAGGAGTGCCAAGGCGCAGGCTTGGCCAATACCGGAGGAGGCTCCGGTCACAAGAGCGTGTTGAGGTTGCATAGGGCAGATCAATCCAAGAAAAAACGGCGACTTTTGAAGTTCATCGCAGAGGAGTGAGGACGATTTTATCCCTTGAATTCAGGCAAAGAGCTCTTGGAGCTGGACTTTTGGGAGGAGAATGTGGTCTTTAGAGTTGAATTCATTTCCCATAGAAAGGGGCACAAGGCATGAGCGAGATGTTCATCAAAACCATCCTCTACACCGATGAGCGAGGTCTGGCACAGTTCAAAACCGAAGAGCTGCCCCTCTTTGAAGGCAAGCCTGAGGCCAGGCTTTCAAGCCTACAACCCAGTTCGGGCTACCAACTGAGAAAGAGCCCCGTTGGTTTTAAAAGTCAGTTCCACTGTACCGGTGCACCCCAGTGGGTGTTTATCTTGAGCGGCGAGATGCACATCGGCTTACAGTTCGGAGAGGGCAAGACCTTCAAAGCGGGTGAGCACTTTTTCTCTGCAGACACCTTGCCTGAAGGGGCCGTTTTTGATCCAAAGATCCACGGCCATTGGAGCTGCCAAGTCGGCCCCGAGCCCTTGGTGACTTTGTTTTTAAGAGAGCCCTAAAGAGCACCTTGAAGGGGCCCCTATTTGCTTTTTGCAAAAAAGGCCCCTTGGGATCACTTGACCAGGGCTGCACCTGCTTTGGCGACCACCTCGTCTTGTGAGCCTGTCCCGCCAGAGCAGCCAATGGCGCCAATCAGTTTGCCGGCCTCCACCAAAGGAATACCTCCCCTAGAGGCAATCACATCGTCCAGCGTTCCCAGGTAGGGGTTGCTGGCAATGCCCAACTCAAAGAGTTTTGTTTCGCGTCTGTATTTGGCGGCGGTGCGAGCCTTGTGGATGGCGATGTCGATGGAGGCAATTTGTGCATGGTCCATTCGCTTCATCGCTACCATCTGACCATAAGGGTCGGAGATGGAACAGATCAATTTCCAATCGCGCTTTTGGGCTTCTGCCAGGGCAGCGCTCAAGACTTGATCGGCTTTTTCCAATTTGATGGGTGTCCCAAAAGGCAAGTCAAAGGGCATTTTGTCAGGGATGACATCGGCCGGGTTGGCTGGCGCTTGCGCACTCGCCAATTGGGTGCTCAAGGCGACAAGCCAAGTGGCGGTGATCAAGCTGCAGCGGATAAGAAGTGGTTTCATGTCTTTGTGTCTCCAATTGAATTTTTAATAGTTTCCCCATGCAATATCCGCTCATGCCATGGCTTGTGCATTTGGGATTTACCCTTGTTCTGTGAAGAAAAGACAGACAAAAGCCCTGGCTCGCCTTGGATGGTGATAGGTTGCACCTAAAATGACCAAGATTGTCTGGGACAAGCCTCAGCTCATCTTCGCGAGGGTGCTTCATCGCTTTGACCCAGATGCAACGTGCCGGCTCAAGTGTCCACTGATGTGCTCTTTAAGTGCTAACAAGGTGCTCTTGAGGTGCTCTCTTAGCTTGCACTTTGACCGTGCGGAATTTTTTAAACCAACGAGTTGATTCGAAGGCCTGACCCCAACATGTTCACTTTTACCATCCTACCCGCCACGCAACAGCCAACAAACTCTCTCTCCAAGCTTTGGGGGCTCAAGGGTTTTCGTGCACCTTTGACCCAAGGTCTTGGTTGCGCCCTTGTTGCACTTGTCATGTCGATGTTTTCTCTTCTCACGGCCCAGGCACAAACCTACCCCTCAAAGCCCATCTCCATCGTGGTGCCTTTCCCTCCGGGTGGGCCCACCGACTCCAGCGCCCGATTGATGGCGAGGTTTTTAACGGCTCACTTGAAGCAGTCCGTGGTGGTTGAGAACAAGCCGGGTGCTGGCGGTACGACGGGCAGCACCTTGGTAGCGCGATCTGTGCCCGATGGCTACACCTTGCTTTGGGGCAGCACCAGCAGTTTGGGTGTTGCTCCTGCCTTGTACCCCAAACTCAACTATCAACCCTTGAATTCTTTTGCACCCTTGGCCATGATCGCGCGCTCGCCCGTCATTTTGGCCTCTCGCGCTGGTCTAAAGGCCAACACCTTGAAAGAATTCATTGCCTTGTCCAAAGAACAAAATCTGAGCTATGGGTCTGCTGGAAACGGTTCTTTGAACCATCTGGTGGGGGAGTGGCTCAAAAGTGAAGGGCACTTTGAGATGCTGCATGTGCCCTACAAAGGCGGTACCCCTGCATTGAACGACTTGCTAGGAGGGCAAGTGGACATGACCATGGAGACAATTCCTTCGATCTTGCCTTTTGTGAAATCCGATCGACTGAAAATTCTCGCTACCGGTGGGCGCAGCCGTGCACCCCAATTGCCGCAAGTCCCCACCGTGCGAGAGGTGATTGGTGGTGAGTACGAGGCTTATTCTTGGGTGGGCTTGGTGGCGCCGATTCAAACCCCCGTGGAGGTTTTAAAGGTTCTCTCAAGCGCCATTGTGGCCTCTGAAAACGACCAAGCCTTTCAAGCCGAGATGGCGCAAACGGGTCTTGATCCAGTGAAGAGTTCCCCCGATCGTTTCAGGGCTGACATTGAGAATGAACTGAAGAAATGGGGCAAGCTCATCAAGGACTTCAAGCCCGAGGTGGATTGATGTGGATGGATG
>Ga0114960_10002120_pt1 | contig 15668 bp, 17 predicted proteins | sample C_130625_MF_Meta_FD_92637 | JGI IMG/M metagenome (GOLD analysis project Ga0114960, IMG submission 92637) | Freshwater microbial communities from Lake Croche, Canada to study carbon cycling - C_130625_MF_MetaG | ecosystem: Environmental > Aquatic > Freshwater > Lake | place: Lake Croche, Canada... | reverse complement strand
TGGTGGTTCTTGGATCAAAAAGATGGAATGGAAAGACAAATTAGTGCATTGAGTAATATGGGATTAATAAGTAAATTTGTTGGAATGTTAACCGACTCAAGAAGTTTCTTGTCTTACCCAAGACATGAATATTTCCGTCGTATTGTATGTAATTTATTTGGTAATGAAATAGAAGAGGGAGAACTTCCTAACGATATTGCATGGACTGGAAAAATCATTCAAGACATTTGCTTTCACAATGCCAATCAATATTTTGGTTGGAAAGTATAATCAAACAATAAGAACAGATCAATATATTTGCACACCATGAAAAAAGTATTTTGTTTTGGAGAATTATTACTGCGCTTCTCACCTAACTTACAAATGCAATGGATAAAGGAAAATACAATGCCTGTTTTCATTGGAGGTGCCGAGCTCAACGTTGCAAAAGCTTTAGCCAATTGGGGGGTTCCTGTAAAATATAGTACTTGCTTACCAGACCATTACATTACCAAGGAAATTTTAACTTCATTGCAAGCCGAAGGTATTGACACATCGGCTGTTTTATTACAGGGAGATCGAATCGGAACCTATACTTTACCCATGGGAGCTGATTTAAAAAATGCAGGTGTTATTTATGATCGAGCATATTCCTCTTTTTCTTTTTTACAACCAGGCATGATTGATTGGGAACAAGTATTGAATGGTTATGATTGGTTTCATTTTACGGCGATCAGTCCTGCCTTACATCCAACAATTGTGGCAGTATGTGACGAAGCCTTACAATTTGCTACAAAAAAAGGAATGACCATTTCGGTGGATTTAAATTACAGGGCCAAGTTGTGGCAATATGGAAAAAAACCAACAGAAGTAATGCCTTCTTTGGTTAAATACTGTCATGTGATTATGGGAAATGTGTGGAGTGCCCATCAATTATTAGGAACACAATTAAATCCTTTATTACACGAAGATTGCGAAAAAGAATTTTACATTGAACAAGCACAAGTCGTTTCTACCGAGATAATGGCAACTTATCCTCTTTGCCATGCAGTCGCCAATACCTACCGTTTTTCAGAGGGGGATGCGGTGCGTTATTATGCTACCTTAGCGAACAAAGAAAAGCAAGCAGTGAGCAAAGAATATTTTACCGAAAACGTTATCGATAAGGTTGGTAGTGGAGATTGCTTCATGGGGGGACTTATTTATGGCTTTTTACAACCTGATTTTTCGCAAGAGCAAGTTATAAATTTTGCTGCAAGTGCTGCATTTGGTAAATTGCAAGAAGTAGGCGATGCTACAAAACAATCTTTTCAGTTAATTCAGTCTAGATATTAATAAACACATATGCATAGTATTGACAAGGTAACGCAACATATTCTTGCTGCTAAATTGATTCCTCTTTTTTATGAAAAAGACGTAGAAGTTGTTATTGAAGTAGTGAAAGCATTGTATGCAGGAGGCATAAGAACCATTGAGTTCACGCATAGAGGTGTAAATGCGTTGGAAAATTTCAAAGCCTTAATTGCCTTGAGATCTGAGATGCCCGATTTATACCTAGGCATTGGTACCATTAAAAAGGAAGAAGATGCAAAAAACTATATAGAAGCTGGTGCCGATTTTTTAATAAGCCCAGTATTTGATGCATCCATTGCTGATATTGCCTACTTACACAAAGTTTTGTGGATTCCTGGTTGCATGACTCCAACTGAAATTCATACTGCACAAGTTGCTGGCTGTAGCCTTGTTAAATTATTTCCAGGCAATGTATTAGGCCCTGGTTTTATAGAAGCCATAAAGCCCCTTTTTAGTGATGTACACTTTTTAGTTACAGGAGGTGTAGATGCTACAGCGCAAAGTATCATGACTTGGTTAAACGCCGGCGCAGCAGGTGTCGGGCTTGGTAGTAAATTAATTACTAAAAATGTGCTAGCAACCAAGCAATACGATGACCTAACTGTGATTACAAAACAATTATTATCCATTGAAGGGTTAAAATAAAATTATGAAGAAACAAATTGGGAATTTGAGATGGACTATTTGTGCGTTGGTTTTTTTTGCAACCACCATCAATTATTTAGATAGAGCAGTAATAAGTTTATTAAAAAGCACACTTTCAAAAGAATTAAAATGGGATGATGCTGATTATGCCAATATTGAAATTGCGTTCAAAATAAGTTATGCAATTGGACTTATGTTAGCAGGCAGGGTTATAGATAAAATTGGTACCAAAAAAGGATATAGTTGGGCAACTGGATTATGGAGTGTAGCTGCCATAGCGCATGCATTTGCTAAAAATGTGTTTGGTTTTGCTGCAGCGAGAGCTGCATTGGGTATCACAGAGGCCGGTAATTTTCCAGCTGCTATCAAAACAACCGCTGAGTGGTTTCCCAAAAAAGAAAGGGCGCTGGCTACAGGATTATTTAATTCAGGTGCCAATATTGGTGCGATTGTAGCTCCTTTAACTGTGCCTTTTATTGCTGTCAACTATGGTTGGCAATGGGCCTTTGTGTTGACAGGCCTATTGGGGTTAATTTGGTTGTTTTTTTGGCAAAAATATTATCGAACGCCAGCCATTCATCCAAAAATTACAGCCGAAGAACTTGCCTACATTAACAGTGATGTTGAACCATTGGCCGCAGATGAACTGCCAAAACCAACAAAAAAATATTCATGGGGTAAATTATTAGGCTATAAACAAACCTGGGCTTTTTCAATTGGCAAATTACTTACAGACCCTATTTGGTGGTTTTATCTTTTTTGGTTGCCCGATTTTTTAGAAAGTCAATACGGCTTAAAAGGCACTGAAATTGCTTTACCCGTAGCTGCAGTTTATTCATTATCCGTAATTGGGAGTATTGGGGGAGGATGGGTTCCATTGCGGTTGATTAGCAACAATTGGCCTGTGTTTAAGGCTCGAAAAACATCCATGCTAATATATGCTTTTTTAGTACTTCCTATTTTATTTGCACAATATTTAGGCACGATTAATATGTGGTTGGCTGTGTTGGTCATTGGAATAGCAGCTGCTGCACATCAGGCTTGGAGTGCTAATATTTTTACTACAGTTAGTGATATGTTCCCAAAACATACCATTGGCTCTGTAACAGGCATTGGAGGTATGTTTGGAGCCATTGGAGGTATTTTGTTATCCTTATTGGTACAAAAGAATTTATTTGTATACTATCGTGCGATTCACCAAATAGAAATTGCGTATTATATCATGTTTGCTGTTTGTGCCCTATCTTATTTACTAGCATGGCTCATCATGCATATATTAGTTCCTAAAGTAAATGTGATTGAAGACTAATTTATAAACATTGAATGATAAAGTTAGTAAGCTTACTTTTTATTCTATTTACTTTTCAGGTAGCTAAGGGACAAACAAAATTTAAGAATACACCAATCAATGGAAGTATTTTAGGAAATGTAGTGGATGCGAAATCAAATAAACCAATAAGTGGTGTTTCCGTGGTAGTACGTAACCGCTACCAACCAATGGGAGCGCATCCTATTAATACCCTTATTTCAGATAAAAACGGCGCATTTGATTTCATGTTGTTAGATACCGGGTTATTTGTTTTACAATTTTCCAACACTGGCTACGCCCCTCTAATAATGGATAGCATTACAGTATCTCCTGAAAAAATTGACATTAATTTAGGAGATATTAAATTAAATGAATCCACTTCCACTTTAACAGAAGTCATCGTTTATGCCGCAAAACCCCTCTTTGAAAATAAGGATGGAAAATTAATCGTGAATGTTGCTGAAAGTCCCTTGAACAATGGAGCAAGTGCTGCCGAAATGTTGCGCAATTTGCCTTTGATGAATGTAAATCCTGATGGAAGTTTACTAATGCAAGGTAGGGTGCCCCTTATTTTGATGGACGAAAAGCCCGTTAATGTTAGTGGTCAGCAATTGGCGGAGTTATTAGAAAGTTTACCCGCCAACGTGGTGGAACGTGTTGAATTGATGAGCAATCCTCCGCCCGAATATGCAACCTATCCTGGTGGTGTTATTAATATCGTTACGAAAAAAGGCCGTATTGGATTATACGAAAGGCTTTCACTAACCTACGGTACAAAAGGAGAAAAAGCCGTTTCTACCAATTTTAATTACCGCAGCAGTAAACTTAACTTTTTAGCCAACTTGGGTTTTAGCAATGGAGAAGTTAGGGGCCTTTCAACTTATCAAAGAGAAAATTTTTACAAAGATTCAGTCAATTATTTTTATACCCATACTAATTTTACCAATCGTAATACCACCCCTAGCTTGAGGTTACAGGCCGATTATGATTTTAATAAAAAAGCGAACGCCACTTTTATTTACCAAGGAAACTTAAATAAATACCAAAATAAATCTTTCATTGTTTCAACCAATCTTGACAGCACCTTAAAGGTGTATAAAGCCAATACCAGGTCAAATCAATATGAGGGTGATGGCTACAGCCAGTCAATTTCAGGAGCTTATCAATGGAAAGGGAAAAATCCTGTCGAAAAATTACAAGTAAACACAGGGCTTAGTTTTAGTAAAAATGACAATAACCGAGATTATTACCAACAATTTTTACAAGCCAATTTTACACCCACTGGTCTTGACTCTACACAATTACAACTCACGGATAATTATATTCATTCTTTTTATTTTAACAGCAATTATAATAAGCCCATCAATGATTCTGGTACAATTTACTATTCCATTGGTGCGTATTATTCAAACAATACTAATCATACTATTTTAAGCACGCGTTATTTGAGCAAGCTCAACAATAACTATATCAACAATGATTTATTAAGCAATAACTTTTTCTTTAACCAATCAATTGTTCAATTAAGGGCATCATTGATTGTGGGACTTCCTAAAAAATGGAGAATTATTACAGGTATACAAGCAGAAAACACGGGCGCTAACTTTCAATTTATTTTGGGCAACTCAGCTGATGCCAATACAACGTACCTAAATTTTTTACCCAATATCACCTTTAGAAAGGAATTTAATAAAGACTTTTCTATTGCTTGGGTATTTAGAGAAACTATAAAAAGACCGGGCATTTTGGAATTAAATCCAAACATCGATTACAGTGATCCGTACAATATTAGGTTTGGCAATCCACTCATTCAGCCCACCTTAAATGATAATTATGATTTTAATTTTACCTATGTTAAACCCAAATTTAACATCAATGGAAATTTGGGCTACAACCATGTAAAAAATGTTTTTAGTGCAGTGAGAACTTTAATTCAAAATGGTAAAACCCAAACTACCTATCAAAATATAGCAAACCAAGCTGAATATTCAGGAAGTATTTGGACGGGTATAAACGTAACCAAACTGTTTAAAGTAAATGTAAGTGGAGGTTTTATTTATTATAAATACAATGAGCGTGAAAAACAATTGCTAAAATATATTGATGGTACAACTGAATATGTAACCTTAAATTATACCTATGCAATCAATCCCATCACCATGCTTGAGGCAAGCAATAAATATGGGACCTATATCAATCCGCAAGGGAAAAATCGTAGCAATGTGAATATGAGTATTAGCTTGATGCATAAGTTTTACCATAAAAAAATAATTGCTTCCATCGCGGCCATTGATCCTTTTGGGCTGCAAAAATTTGATGGTTATACCACCGGGACAAATTTTACCATCACCAACCATAATGAAACCAACACCCAAAATTTTAGACTTTCAATTTCTTACCAGTTGAGTAAAACTAAAATTAGAAGCAATTTAGCCGAAAACCAGAAACAACAGGTTTTAGAAAAAATGAAATAAATGTGTCGTCGTAGAGAAATTCAAGTTATTTCTTTGACTACATTTATTATCAATGTAATAGGAGCTTTTTGTTGCTGTAGGGGGAGAACAGTAACTTATTGATATTGGCTATACTTTTAAATGATAATTAGATACTAAATAATTGATAATCAATATAAATATACTTTTGCTATCATTTTAAATAGCAACGGAATTCAATTTTAGTGTCACCTATAGTGTCACCTAATATCATTTTATTTCGTACCTTTCCAAAAAGGGAAGGAACCATGTCACGAAAACCACAAGTCAATTTTAGATTAAAGCCAGAAGGAAAAGATGGCTTTTCAAACATAGTTTTAGACTTTGCATATCAAAAACGCAGGTTAAGATATGAGTTTGGCCAATCTGTTAAGCCAACAGATTGGAATGAGAAGAAGCAAAGAGTAAAGAACAAGCTAACCACAACCAATGATGGAAAGTTTGCATTAAACGATATGCTTGACAATTTAGAGGTCACTTGTTTGCGTGCATATTCAGAAGCGCTTAAGGATGGTATTCCAGACTCAATTATTTTAAAACGAGCTCTTGATTTACTTATTGACAAGAATCATAATAAGGCAAGTGACCCTAATAAGCCAACCTTATTTACTCTTGCACAAAGATTCATTAATGGTGAAATCAAATTTAAGGGGAAGGATAAGAGCAAGGAAACCTTGGACAATTACGCTGCTGTAGCAAAACACCTTAAAGAATACCAAGAGTACTCCAAAAGTAGGGTGGATTTTGATACCATTGATTTAGACTTTTTTTATTCCTATGTCAACTACTTAAAGAACACGAGGAAGTTGAAAGTGAATACGGTAGCCAAAGATATAGCCATCATTAAAGTTTTTATGGGGGAAGCTGTCGACTTAGAGTATACAGATAACATGAAGTTTAAGCATAAGAAGTTTTCTTATAATGAAGAGGATACTGAGCATGTATATTTGACTGAAGATGAACTTGCAAAATTATATGCTTTAAAAATTACCAATAAGAAATTAGATGAAGTAAGAGACATGTTTATATTTGGTGCATGGGTTGGTTTAAGGTTTTCAGATTTTAGCAATATAAAGCCTGAAAACATAATACAAATTGATGGAGACTATTTTATTAAGACAATTACTCAAAAAACAAAAGAGCTGGTAATTATACCATGTAATCCAGTTATCATGGAAATATTTGAGAAATATGCCGACCGGCCGAATAAACTACCTAAGACTATAAGCAACCAGAAATTCAATGACTATATAAAGGATGTATGCAAATTGGCTGAATTAAATGAAGTAGGCAGGATTAGTGCTAGACCAAAGCATATTTTAGCAGATTTGGTTTCCAGTCATACAGCCAGAAGGTCTTTTGCAACCAATTACTATTTACAAGGTTTTCCAACTATAGATTTAATGAAGATTACTGGACATAGAACTGAGCGCTCATTTTTAAAGTATATCAAGGTAAGCAAATTGGATACTGCTAAACGTTTGAGTGAGCATATAAAGGTTAATTGGAGTAAGAAATTGTTGTCAGTTCAATAAATATAGAATATCTCCTACTTAAAATCTATAAACCTTGAGATTCTAGTCTTGAATTCCAGAATTGCTTGGTGAAGATCAAACACTTAAGTTTATTCTTAAGTAATTTTTATATGTGATTTAGTTTTTTGAGTTATTTAACAAGTGATGTTAGAATTTGAATTTATTGCTCTTAAAATGATTAAAAATTAGTATAAATACTAATTAAACTCTAAAAAATATTCAATAATTTTAATCAAATTCATTCACATGAGCTTTAATCAACAGGAATATATACAAGAATTAGAAAAAAGAAATGCTCAAAATCCATGTCATAGATGTGGAAATAACAATTTTGAGATAATTGAGGGTTATTCTTATTTCCCGATTCAAGATAAACCAGGTGATATTGTTTTAGGAGGTAAAAATGTCCCTGCAATTTTAGTTGTATGTACAAATTGTGGTTCTATAACTCCTCATGCTATTGGCGTTTTTAAACCTTTGGAAAACAATCAAAAAAAGGAGGTTAAAAATGGCTAAAGCAACTTATTCAACCCCGGCTTCTGATGATAAATTTGTTAGTCAGAAAAGAACAAACACTAAATCTGATTTAATTGAAATAACTGAAGATAAATTAGAAAATATACTAATTAAGAATAGTAAATATGTCGACTTAAAAACAAAATGGCTAGCACCTTTTTCACTGTTGTTTACTTTTGTGTTAAGTTGGTTCACTACTGAATTTAAAGATTTTATTGGTATTTCAAAATATACATGGCAAGCTCTTTTTATTGTAGGTATAATTTCCTGTTCAATATGGTTAATTTATGTAATAGTTAGAATTTTTTATTATTGGGATAAATCATCTATGGATTTTTTACTGGGTCAAATAAAGAACATTAAAGAAGATGAAAATTTATAAATTTAATACACCCCCGAAACCTTGTTATTAAATTTGCTGTCTGCCATAATGTTATTATTTTAAGCGCGATTTAGTGGTCTTTGAAGACTATTCTATCTTCACTATTGATACGAAACTAATATGTATTTTGACTTAAATCAAGGGAAGTCAAAGAGCAATGACAAGTTTATTTTTTTTCGTTAAATTTTTGATTATATCTATTTAATTGGTTTTCATTTGTTTTTCTACTATGAAAACTTATAGCATCATATTTAATTCTTTTTGAAATTCCATCTAATCCTGGATAAATCAAACCATAATGATATCCTAAATCATAAAGTTGGTCAAGAATATTTTTTCGATAATCTTTTTTAATTATAAATAAGTCAAAAATTCCTTCTGTTTTAGATTTGTTAAATAGCAAGAATTTTTCCTTACCTTTTGGAAGATCGTGAATTGTAAAACAAGCGGATTGATTTGTAATTCGGGGTGATATGTGAGCAGGAAAAATTATCAAATTCTCTTTCTCAAATAGAAGTTTTCTGTCTATTCTGGTACTTTCAGGCAGACAATTATTGGTAGATGGGAAGCCATAGCACCAGACGTAGCTATTTTCTTCATGGGATTTAAAATCTTCAACAGCAAAAAAAAGTGCAATTAACGGATTTGTTGACCAATCTAATAGCCTTGTAGGTAAACCATGATGTTGAGCCAATGAAAGCAATTCAATTTTATTTTTCACTTGAAATTCGTTAAATGGCCTTCCCTCACGTTCAAAAACATTTAACATATATTCTTCAAGTAATTCCCAGTCGGTAAATGTTTTTTCAAGTTCAATCCTAAATAGACTTGGAATTAAGTCAAGGTTATCGTTTCCCTGCCCACGAAATATCCACTGTGCTATTTGCTGCTGTTCAAATGTATTTATCTCACGTAAGTAATCATCAACTGATTTAACTTCAATCGCTTTCATTTATTCATATTTTATACAACCCATTTTTTATTGCATACTTAACAATCCCAATTGAGTTTCTTACATTTAGCTCGTTTTTGATTTTTAACCTAAGCCCATCAATTGTCTTTTTGCTTAAAAACATGGTTTTAGCTATTTCGTCTGAGTTAAATTCCTCGCATAAATAGTTTATTAGTTGTAGCTCCTTTTCATTGAAATAGACCGATTTTTTATAGTTGTCTGTTGACTTTTTTGAATGTATTAAGTTTATAATACTATTTTCAACATTTTTACTGTAATAGTCGTCTCCATTCAATACAGTATATATTGCTTTAATTATCTCCTCCTTGTCTTCGCTTTTTAATACATAACCATTGGCTCCAGCATCCATCATATCCATGATAGAGCTTTTTTCATCATTCATTGTTATTGCAATCACCTTAGTGTCTTTAAAGTGTTCGGCAACAAATTTAGTAGCTTCAATTCCATTGACCTCTGGCATATTTATATCCATAAGAACTACATCAGGCCTATGAAACTCAAAAAGTTTAATTAATTCAACTCCGTTTACTGCTTCAGCTATAATCTCAAATTTATCATGTAAACCTAGCATAGTTTTTAATCCATCTCTAAAAAGAGCATGATCTTCAGCTATGATAATTTTAATCTTCTTTGCCATACTCAATCGGAATTTTAATTATATATTCTAAACCTTTATTACAATCATTTATCATTTCAATACTACCTCCTAAAATTTCAACTCTGTTTGTAATATTAATTATGCCATTTCTTTTATTTGATTCAAGATCATTTAAAATGCCAACACCTTCATCTTTAGTTTTGATAATAAGTATGTTTTCGCTTTTAGAGAATTGAATGTCAAGTGTCTCCGATTTAGAATGTTTTATAGTATTGATTACAATTTCTTTCAATATCCAGTAAATTTGAGCTTTTGATTTCTGGTCTATTAATTCATCTATTTCTACATTATCAATGTTAGTTGTTGTCTTTATATTAGCATGACTACAATATTCATGAATCATATCTTTTATGGCATTATTCAAATTATTTTTGTTCAATGCGCTTGGATATATATCGTTAGTTATTTTATGCAATCTATTTAACCCCTCGCTTACTGCGTTAATTGCCTTATTTAATGTATCAGCGTTATTATTTTCAATATTTAAAGATGATAAATACATTTTAGTGGTTGATAATAACGCTCCAAATTCATCGTGTAGGTCTTTTGAAATTCGCTTTCTTTCCTCTCCTCGTCCTATATACTCTGCATTCATTTTTTCAAGAAACAATTTCTTAATTTTCTTGTATTGTATTGAAACAATAGTATAAAAAATAGCTATTATAATTAATATTATAATAGCTATTATGAAATATATGATTGTATTTTCTTTTGTTTCTTGAAGCATATGTAGGCGTAAGTGAATAATATATTTGCGAATGCATTTGAAAATATGATTACATTAAATATTGCTTTATCTAGTTCTATATTGATATCCTTTTTTATGAAATAAATGGTTTCATAATTAATTCTAAAAATTGAATCAATTATGAAGCCGCTTGTGAAAAATAATAAAGATTTGATGTTGGTTTTATTACTCTTCATCATAATTATGTCATAGAACAATCTAATACTTAAAAAGAAAACAATAGCATTAGATACAATCCTTGAAAATGAGTTTGTTTTATTAAGTTCATGAATGATTATATTATCAGTCAACCATACAATAGTAAAAAATGCAATCAGAAAATATTTTGAATTACTTTTCTTTTTTTGAAAAAAACTAATTAATATAATACAAGATATTAAAATAAATATATTTCCAATAATTGTACTATAATCATATAGTTTTACTTTTATAAATAATGCTGTCATACATTCTACGATATATGAGACAATAAAATATGTATTTAATTTATTTATTTCATTTGAATATTTTGATTTAAATATAGCAAGAAGGAAAGGAAAAATTGCAATTTGAGATAAGAATAACGCAGCGGTAAAATTCATTATGAAAGTGTAATTTTGTTTTCTGGCGGACAAATTGGTGGGCATCTTAGACCATCTTCAATTACATATGTATCACCTTCTCCATTCAAACTTCTATTTTCAATATATATTTCGTTTCCATTTGAATCAACACCTACTATTATTGCACATATTTCCAGATTTTCTTTCATACCATAGTATAATCTAACTTTAACACAATCTGGTTGTTTTAGAAGTGCTACAAATGCTTCCGACTCAAATGTTTCGGTATTTGGCAATGTTGAGTCATTAGGAATTACCTTTGATTTATTTTCAAGGTAGGTTTTTACCATTAATTTGGCATCAGAAAGGGGTACGAGATTTTTCATAAGATATAATTTTTAGCAATTATACTTATATAATAGGTGTAGACAATAAGTATAAATACTGATTATGCTCCTTTTTTAGCAAGTTTTTCCTGAAGAAGTGTGAATTTTTCCTTCTCTGTTTTAAGAAGCTCTTCGTATAACCTTTTATTTTCTTCTACTGCTTCCACATATTTCTCTAATGGGTTAAATGTACACTGATAGTTAAATGCACTAGTGTCATTAAAATTATTAATAAAGTTATTTGCGGCATCCTCGGTCATTCTTTCAATAATATCTGTTGATACATTCATTGCCTTAGCTATATCTTTAAGGAATGCTTGATCAATTATTTCTTTTTGTTCAATTTGACTAATTGCCTGCTGTGTCATATCTAGTTTTGTTGCAAGTGTTTCCTGCTTCATTCCTATAATTTCACGAACTTTTTTAACGTTCTTCCCATGGTGAATGTTCTGCATAATAACTAAAATTGTATTTAACAAGTGATTAAAGGTAAAGTACAAGAATGACTTGAGGAAATTACAAATAATTTTAATTTCTTTAAAACATGCTATTTCAAAATGAAATCATCTAAGAAAATTACTAAATCGCCAGATTTAAGGGAAATTTATCACCAGAAGGAAGTATTGGCAATTCTCAAACTCTGGTTGTTTTATTCAAGCCAATCTAAAGAGAAAGCTGAATCAGATAAATTCAAGTCATTTCACCTACAACTTTCAAATTTTATAAAAGAAAATTGGTAAATTAGAAATATATTTCCCTTTTTATGATATATTTCAATATAATACTCAATAATAACATTAAATTGGAAATATATTTCTAAAAATAACCTAATTTTCAGTAAATACCATTAATTTTGATATAATTAGAAATATATTTCCAATGAACAACCAGCAGATAGGCAAAATCATACAAGAAAGAAGGGATTATTTGAATTTAACTCAAAAGGATGTGGCAGAGATGGCAGGCATCACATTTAAATCTATTTCTGAAATTGAGTTAGGTATAAGGAATCCCACTATAAATACCCTAAACAGAGTATTGGATGTGCTGGGATTAGATTTATCAGTTCAAATTAAATCAATGATCTAATGAGAGCAGGTGTATACAATAATGGCATTTTAGCAGGTGTGTTGGAAAAGCAATTAAATGGAAGCTATTCATTTGAGTATGATGCGTCATACCTACAAAATGATAAAAACCCATCCATAAGTTTAACACTACCAAGGAGTATTAAAAGGTATGAATCTGAAAAGCTATTTGCATTTTTCTTTGGATTATTGTCTGAGGGTGTAAATAAGAATATACAATGCAGATTGTTGAAAATTGATGAGAATGATCATTTTGGAAGATTATTGTTGACTGCACAAGGGGATAACATTGGTTCAATTACAGTAAAACCTTTATAAGATGAATTGCTTAGGATGTTATAAAAAAATAGAGAAAAATGAATATTGTCTATCATGTAGAAAAAAACTATTTGATGGCAAACGTGTTTCTACTGTACTTGAATTTGATAAGCCAAAGGCAGAGAATATAACTATGTATAACGAGCACTCAAAAAGAATGTCAATTTCTGGAGTGCAGTTAAAATATTCACTAAGACTAAATGGAAATAAACTTGAATTATGTGAAACTAATGGGCAATATATTATAAAGCCAATTCCATCTGCGGACCATTTAGAAATGATGGAAGATGCACCAGAGAATGAACATTTGACTATGCAAATAGCATCACAAGTTTTTAATATAAAGACCGCGCATAATGCATTAATCTACTTTAAAGATGGTACACCAGCTTATATCACCAAAAGGTTTGATGTAAAAGAAGATGGAACTAAGTACATACAAGAGGATTTTGCACAAATAACAAATAGAACAAATGAAACCCATGGTGAATCCTATAAATACGAGGGTAGTTATCTTGAAATAGGTGAGCTGATAAAAAAATATGTGCCAGCATCAATGATAGCCATCGAAAACTTCTTTAAGATAATTTTATTTAATTATATTTTTTCCAATGGCGATGCCCACTTAAAAAACTTCTCCTTAATAAGAAATGACTTTGGTGAAATGGAATTATCACCATCTTACGATTTAATGAGTACTATTATTCACACTCCAGGTGAACGTGATACGGCATTAGATTTATACGAGAAAGATCACGAATCCGAGTATTATGCTACATACGGACATTATGGAAGAGCGGAATTCATTGAATTTGCAAAGAGACTTGGTATAATTGAAGTAAGATTTATGAGAATCATTGATTTTTTTATCAAAAAAGAAACTGAAGTGACTCGGTTCATACAAAATTCACTTTTATCAAAAGAGGCAAAACAAAAACTTATAGTTAATTTTCATTCAAGATTAAAAGCAATATTATAGCTAAGTATAAATGCTTTTGTATCATTTTGCAATTTAATCAATAAAGAAATTTTAATGTAAAGGTGGCATGATTTGGTTTTTAATTTGCTTCATTAAATAATCGTTTTCTTTAAAAAATCAATAAATAAAATTTGTTTATTGATATTACATTTTTGTAGTTAATCAACAAAGTGTTTTAATTAAAAATATAAATACTGACAACAAAATCAGTATTTATACTCATTTAATTTATTTCTAATAGCATTATTTCCACTACGGACAAATAACTTAAGAATAATGTTATGATATTGAATTAATGTTCAATTGGTATAAGGGTTTCCCGATTGCGCCTGCCTTTTTCCATTTTTTGAATAAGATATAAACTTTTCAAATTCTACAGTTAGAATTAAAACGTTCTTGTCTAATTTGATCACTTGTGTTGGTTAATAGTTTAAGAGTTGATATAAAAATTAACAAGTAAATGAATAAGACTTAGTAGAATATATCAATTATAAGTTAAGACTGCAAATTGTTTGAATAGGTAGCATAGAGGTATAAAATCAGTATAAATACTTGTTTTATTAATGATTATATATTCTAACATTGTATCTCAAATCGATTATAATTAAAAAAATCCTATCACTTCTCTTAGTGATTTTTACCGTCACCGCTTCAATTGCGGCCACTACTAATCCTAATATTAAAATGAAATCAACTTGTACCGGTTCGAAGAACTGTATTGCATGTTACAAGACAAAAACATTCACAGGATAGAGCACAACTAGCAAATTGGAGATCATACCATTGCTAGGAATTTACATACTATGAAAAAAATCTAAAACACAATGAAAAAAATTAAATAATAATCTATCAACAATATCAATTATGATTAATACGAAACCCAAGATGATAAAGTTTATTTCTTTTAAATCTAAAACACTGATAACATTTCTTTGTTTTATCATTTTTATAAGTTTATTTACAAATTGCAGAAAAAATGTAGATATCAATGCAGGAAACTTTTCTACTGAAAAGGAATGGATACATACAAATGGAGGTATTTACAAAGATGAAACACTTGCAATTAAGTCAAATGACGGAACTATAAAAGTTGCATCACTTGACTGGGTATCATTAAGCACATTCAAAATCGGTGAAGTTACTTACACTGAAATACCATTTAACTTTCATGAAAATATGATATTATCGAATGCGGATTATGCTTCGAACACAAACCGTACATTAAATGTTAATGAAAATGTTTCTTTTAGTTTACTTATTAGAAATATAAATGGAAAAATTGAAGCGGCCGTAAAATTTACACAAAGAAATGTGATTCTAAAAAATGCAAGTAATGAAAAACTTGGTACTATAGAAGGTTATAGTAATTTAGAAGGTTTACCTCTTAATATTTGGTTCACTGACGGTATGGGAAAATTGTCAACAATGAGTAAACAAATTAAAAGCAATATATCAACTAATGGTATAAAGGTAAATTCTGCTTTTGAAGATTTAGGAGGTGGTGGTGGATGTTCCTCATTTAGCGTATCTACTTATGAATATCATTGCTGGATTACAGGTGGTCAATATAATGAAACAGCCTGCGGATGGCAATTGGTTGCTACAAATCAATATATTGTTTGTAATGATGGCGGAGGTGGAAGTAGCCCAGGGGGTGCATGGCCTCCAAGTAGTGGCGGTGATCCACAAGCTCCTCCACCAATAGTTCCTACCACTCCTTGTAATGGAGACGCATTAGCAAATCCGTCGATTGCCCCTTCAAGTA
>Ga0114960_10002118_pt1 | contig 15670 bp, 27 predicted proteins | sample C_130625_MF_Meta_FD_92637 | JGI IMG/M metagenome (GOLD analysis project Ga0114960, IMG submission 92637) | Freshwater microbial communities from Lake Croche, Canada to study carbon cycling - C_130625_MF_MetaG | ecosystem: Environmental > Aquatic > Freshwater > Lake | place: Lake Croche, Canada... | reverse complement strand
CAAAGATTGCACCAACGAAAGAGATTACATCTCAAGAGGATACATCTCAAGAAGAGATAGCCAATGGATTGGACATGGAAGGTACGAAGTAAGCGATTATCTTTCCCAATAGACTGTCTCGCCTCTCTTATAAAATTTTAAATTATTCTTAGAATCTTCTTTCACGAAGTGCTTATCCGTCACCGTGAAGTGATTATTGGGAACAAGGGCAAAGTACCCACAGTCAAGCGTTATCAGACTCAAGGGCTTATGTTCGGCTGGGTAGCGGGAATATCCGTCCTCCCAGTCGATTATAATGCCTGTATGTCTACCATTCAACCCCGTATGAAAGACACTCACAGGTAGCCCCTCCAAGTAGGTTGTCATAAAAGTTTCAATATTATTGCCCATTCCACCCCAAGGTTGAATATTATTATTATTCCCTGAATCAAAGACATCAGTAGTGGACAAGGCACATAACGGAAGCCCAGACCAATGCGCACCAGATTCAAGAAGAACATGGCAATATATCAACTGACCCGGACGAGAATATACACCATGCCATATAGCAGGAGTATATCCATCAGGCATATTAGGTCCAAGAAAAGAATTTTTAACATTTACATATAAATGGTATGGTAAAGAAGCATTTCTCATTAGAAAGAAATATACAATAAAATACAAGAAAGTCAATGAACAAAGAAAAGGATATACAGGGGGGTAAAGGTGGGGGAGAGTGGGAGTGTGTGGGGTAAAGAATTTTTAAGAATATTTTGAGAAGATTGAGTTAGACCCCATCCCTCAAAGCCCCTCTGTTTGCCCTTTAACGCCCTTTACAGCCTCTTTAAGTCCTCCAAGGCTCTAAATCACGTCCGACAGACCAAAAGCCTATAAGACAATCTAGCCTGTCAAGCAATTCTTAGAGATATTATACAATTTTTAAGAAATTTTAGACAATTATAGAAACCGTCCATACAATCCTAGATACCGTCCAGGCAATCCAGGCTCTGTCCAGCTCAATCCCGTCCAAGGGGAGAGCAATTATTATAATTTTCCGAATACCGTCCTATATCCCGTCCAGCTTCCCCCTTGATGTTAGCTAGGCGGTATATTCCCAGGAACCCCTGATAGTAGCCAGGGTTTTTAGAAATTTTTGAATCCTGTCCTGGATCCCGTCCGATAATATTTTCAGAAATTTTTGAAACTTCCAAGGGACGAATAACCATGGCACCGGCCAGACCGATAACCACGAGTCCGATAAGTATAGCACCGATAACGATCAACGTCCGATAACCCCCTGCCCTACCTCTCACGATTATAGGACACAGGGGCTGGGGGGTTATCGGTCGCATGAACAGTCTGATAAGTATACACCAGATCTGGGGGGAGTCAAGTAAGAGACCACAAGTCCGATAAGCCGGCCAGAGCTGAGCACGCAGCTACCTGGATCCTGGTTCAGTGATTAATTAAATTATTATTCCGTCCTAGAAATGCTAGACGGCCTCTCCCAGCTCCAGCTGCACGCCGTCCCGTCCGCCGGCTACTATCAGGGGACGCGGAAATAAATCAAATTTCCTCGGAGGAAATTTGATAGTAGTCCAGGTACACAGCCACCCAGGACTGGCTCTCTCCTTCCAGTCCTGGGCGACCATGTATGAATAATAACGATCTTACCTGCCCTTGCGATCCCGGAAGATCATGCCCTTCGGGAAGCAGGGCAGTCCGTAGATCCCGGAGTCCATCTTGCGAATGGGCTGACCCGCCACGATGTCCACGTACCGGGTGAGGAACACGCGGCTACCTGCGCGCTTGCCCATCGTCTTGATGAACTGGTTCTTCACCTTGGTGAAGTTACCTCCGGTGGCAATCGCCTCCTCGTCCTTGACGGGCTTCGGGGTCTGAATGAGGAAGTACGAATCGTAGCCGGGGAAGGTATCTTCGTGCAGGACGAGGCATCCCTCCTTGAACGCTTCCGCCGCAGCCTTGTACCGCTCCGAATCTCCAACGGTCACGCCACCCTTGTAGTGATGGGAGATGGAATCGGCATTCTTCTGCTTCTCCTGTTCGCTCAAGCAGAACTGCTCAAAGCATCGTTCCGTCAGGATACGAGTGGGCATCACATACATTCCAACGCATCGGGCGTTCAACTTGGTGCGGAGGGAATTGAGCATGGCGCAGATGACGCCATCGGGCAGATTCGTCCTGCCGTTCTTGTTGTCGATGACGGTGACCGTACCAAGGATCTCGTTCGTCAGCGTGAGGGAAGTACCCTCGCCGTACCAGTAGATTCCGTCCTCCTTGGAGGTGTTGATGTGGTTGGGGCAACCGTCCGTCACGACCATGATGGTCGGGATCTGAATGTTGTTCTCCTGCACCCAGTTAACCATGAACTGGGAAGTGAGAGCAATGCACTCCACCGTAGGCGTACCGTTCAGGGTGAGGTAGCGGGAAGCAGGGCGAGTCTGCTGCACATAGGTTTCGTAGATGTACGCGCACAGACGCTCACGCTTGGCCGCATCGTCCTTGGAGGATGCAATGTTCAGCAGCCTAGCCGTACCGATGTGCATACCCGTGGGGCAGTCACGATTCAAAGCCTGTGCGCCCCATTCACGGTCGAACTCGTAGGAGAACTTGTCGGGGTTTTGCTTCCTCCATGCATCACACGCAGCCTGATACGCGGGATCAAGGTTGCCGTAGACATCGGTGTAGCCGAACACCTCAAACGGGATCTTCGCCTTCTCGCAGAACCACACCAACTGGAGAACCTGAAGGTAGGCGTGGCCGATGGTCGCACCCATGCTGCCGCTGAAGTCAAGCATGAACACGATGCCGTGGTTCTTGCCGTCCTGCTTGACGATCTTCGACAGGAAGATATCGTCATGGGTGCGGTACTGGTGGAGGCGGTCAAGGTTCAGCATCCCGGTCTGCTTCGGACGCTCACGGCGGATCTCGTCCGCTGCCTTCTTGCGCTCAAACTGGGCGACCATCTGACGCACGAACCCATCGGACTCACGCACGAACTGGCGGTACTCGTCAAGGAGCAGCGGGTTGTTGCTGTTGCCCTCGTAGTCGTTGAGGATGGTTTCCGTGCTGACGATGTGCTTGGACAGATCCTTGACCCCGGTGATGGTGACCACCGCGTCCTGATACTGCGAACCGTCCTTGCGGCGGAAGTCACCGGGGACATTGGTCTTGTCGCCCATGATCTTCTCCTGCTCCTTCTCACCCTGCTTGCCACCCTTGGCAGCAGCAGCCTCCATCTCCTCGCGCATCTCCTTCATGGAAGGGTGATCGTACAGGAACTTGGCGACCTCAAAGACCTGATCGAAATTGACCACGCCGTCCACCATGTCCACGACCTCCTGCTCCGTCCCCTCAAAGGTCATGGGGATGAAGCCGGGAACACCCCACTTGAAGTGGATGTTGATGCGGTTGAGGAACCCGGCCTTCGCCAAGTCCATCTTCTTGAAGTTGAACAGGTCAAGGTCTGCGATCTCCTTGTAGCCCAAGAAGAAGTCACGGCGAGTGCCGGGGAACTTCTGCTTCATCAACTTCTCAATGCGAACATCTTCGATGATGTTGGCGATCCGCTGAAGGAGCATGGCGTTGTAGCCGTCCGCCTCCGCAGCCTTCAGCAACTCCTCGCTGCGCTCGTAGGGAGTCCACATGGCGTGGCTGATCTCGTGGGCCACGAGCATGGTCTTGACGGTTTCGGTCACATCCCACATCGGCATGATGAGGTGACGGGACTTCACATCGAACGATGCGGTTTCAGCGTCCTTGGAGAAGGAGAACGAAATGTTCTCGGATGCGAGAGCCTTGGCAAAGATGGAGAGAGAGGTGTTCATGTCGGAAGTATACCACAAGCCGGGGAGTGTGTGTAGAATTAGGTACGCAAAATCCACAATATTTTTGGCGTCCCATAACGTCCTGTCCGGCTACTATCAGGGCGTCCAATAAAATCAGAAAGTCCGCGGACTTTCTGATAGTAGCTCACCGATGCTGCCTCTCCCCCCTTGCGGGGGGAGAGGCATGAACAGCATCAGACGGTCACGGGAGCAATCAACGAGGTCAGGTTGTAGACCCCCTTGATGTCCGTCTTGCAGTCCTTCAGCACCCAAGTCGGGATGCCCTTCATGTTGATGGACTGCGCGATGTCAAGCAGGTTGTGCTTGTTGAAGGAAGTGATGTCAAGGCTGTTGGCCTCTGCATACTGCTTGGCGGCGGCGACGAAACGATTGCGCTTGTTGAGGTATGGCATTTTCTTTTTCTTTCTTTCTTGGTTAGGCGTTCATAGCGTACTGCGTGTCGGTGTCGGGGTTGGACAACTTATCCAACTGTGCTTTCAATTCTGCGATCTTCTTCTGCTCTGCGGTCAGAGCGTTCACCGGGTTGCTCACCGGAGCATCCTTCATCCCCTCCGGTACAGGGAGGATCGTGGGGTCGATCTTCGTGTAGAGGTTGAAGAACGCCTCCTTCGTGGACGCATCGAACCGCGTCAGCGTCAACTTGATGGCCTTCTCCTTGTCGCCAAAGATGGCGAACGCCTTGCACACTTCCTCCAAGCGGCGGGTGGTGATGATGTCATCCAGTCCGCCCTCCTTGAAGCCCATGCGGATCGTTTCCGCCCACTTCGTGAGGTACTGGGCGAACTCCTTGTCCTCCTTGCCGTATGCCTTCATCTTGCGGATGATGATACGCGCTTCGATGGTGCGATCCGCGTAGTCCTGCTCAAACCAGTAGGAGAAGCGGTCAAGGAACGCCTCGTTCATGCAGCGCGTACCCACGAACCGATCAGACTCACCCTTGCCCTTGGTGTTGGCGGTGGCGACCACATTGAAGCCGATGGCAGGCTTGATGAACATACCGATCTTCTTGATGTAGATGCCCTTGCCCTCAAGCACGGGCTGAAGGCACATCATGCGCTCCGTCCCAAGGTCGATCTCGTCAAGGAGGAGGATGGAGCCACGCTGCATGGCCTGAACCACGCCACCGAACACGAACTTCGTTTCGCCGTTGACGAGGCGGAATCCACCGATGAGGTCATCCTCGTCCGTTTCGGCGGTGATGTTGACGCGGATGCACTCGCGGCCCGTGGAGGCGCAAATCTGCTCCACCATCGTGGTCTTGCCGTTGCCGGACATACCCGTGATGTAGATGGGAGCGAACTGCTTGGATGCGAGGATGGTGGAGATGTCATCGTGGTGACCCCACGGAACGAAAGTCTCGTTCTTGGCGGGGACGAGCGAAACATCGGAGGACGGCATGACGAGGTTGTAGGTGTTGCTGTTCATGTTGCTGATTGTATCACATTCGGGGGAGTGTGTGGAGAATTGATCTGAAGATTCGGAAAGATTTTCGTCGGAGATATCGGACTCTGCGGGAGTGTAGTCAACCACAACCATCTCCGGGATGGAGTACTTGCCACGACCAACACGGCGGTTCTTGGGCTGCACCAGCCAAGCCGGGAGGACTCTGTAGGAATGCTCGCTACTAAGGGCATAGGACTGGCCAAGTGCGGCGAGGCACTGCTCACGGGTGTAGACGGCTTCCCCGATGGTCTGCGGAGTGCCGAACAGAATCTGAAGGGCATTGAGGAAGTTACGCTTGCGAATGTCAATGTTGTTGCTGTTCATATGAACAGTATATCACAAGTTTGGGAGTGTGTGAAATATTGTGGGCAAATATTTCCAATATTTTTTCCAGGTCCGATAACGTCCCGTCCACTACTATCATAATAATATAAACATCCTCAGAAATTCGCTTAAAGGGCGAATTTCTGATAGTAGCTCAAAGAACAACCCCCGCTTGCGCGGGGGTTGTGAGGGACTGACCTAGCAGATTAGCCGGTCGTGTTGTAGTAGTTTCTTTCGGTCTTGCACTCGTTCGCCTTGCAGCACTTCTCAAGGGTCACGATGCGCTGCCACATCTTCTCGTTCTCAAGGTAGAGATCCTTGACCATCTCGTCTTGGTGACGAGACATGGTGTTGAACTTCTCGTTCAGTCGAACGCGGAAGTAAGCGATGGCGAAGTAGGCGGCACCTGCGAGGGTGATGACGGTAACGAGCGTGTTGAGATCAATGTTCATCTGTGTATTGTACCTCCGGTTTGGGTGAAGTCAAGCAACCTTCCATGAATGTCTCAACGAGAGACATATCGTTGTCAAGTTCGTCTACCCTCTCCTGGTCACCTTCATGTCGGTACTTCTCACGGCGCAGGTTGGCACAAGCCAGCATGGAGTAGAGAGCGCATTCCAGTTCGTAGGAGAGGACGGTTTTCATTTTTCAATTTGGAAAAAAGTTTCTGTGTAGATGTCATCTGCCGTAGTGATGCACAGTTCCTTCTTCAAGGTGGCAAGGACTTCGGTGAGTGTATTGCCACACACCACATACTCCTCTTCCTTGAGTTGGGAGAGCGGGCAGTCCATGAGATAGATTACATTCTCTATCTCACTAAAACATCTGCGAATTTCTTTGTCGTTCATAATAGAAGGGGCGGGAGTTGCACCCACATATTCACGCTTATAAGGCATGCGCTCTAACTACGATTCAGCCACCCTTCTGTGGTGGAGCCTTTTTACGGATGCTCCGGTGTCCGTGCAACCGTAGGTTGCCTCTATACGGTTGTTTTAGTTACCGCCAAACTCATTAATAATATAACTCATTGAGGTACATTGTACCACCTCTTTGGTTGGTTGTCAAGTGTCGGGGAAAGGAATCACGACCTGAAGCATGCAGTCGTTGCACAGTTCGAATGCTTCCCAATCTTCACCCTCGGGATAGTCAATGCGAACCTTGGTCAGTTCTTCCTCAAACTCTCCGTTGCATCCGCAGCAAGTGTTCATGGGTTCCTCTCTTGGTTAAGCGTTCCCGGTTGGATTCGAACCAACGACCTGCCGCTTAGAAGGCGGCTGCTCTATCCTACTGGGCTACGGGAACAAATGGAAGGGGTACTAACGCGGTACTAGGGGAAGAATGCATTTTTCTTTTAATACATTCCGCGAACCCATCGACCGACTATTCGCCCTTCCGTGTTGGGTGCCTTGAATAAGGACACCCGGTAATAGCGCGAGTGGGAGTCGAACCCACACTTTGTTGATTTTGAGTCAACTGTCTCTGCCTTTGGACTACCGCGCCGTGATCCCCATTCTAAAACAGATCGGGGGTGTTGTCAAGATTTTTCTTTTTCTTTTCCGTCACCCCAAACTTCTCATGCAGTTCCTCGTAGAACTCTGCGTTGGGTCGAACCACCTGCTCGTGGAGTCGGTTGTTGTTGAGAGCAATCTGCGCTCCCTCTACTGCATCGTAGTAGGCGGTGATCAGAGCCTGTGGTGGGTTGGCATTGCCTTCAAGCCAATGTTCCATGATCAGGTCTGCCACGATTGCAACCCTGTCGTACATCTGCAGGGCGAAGATCTTTTCATCGAAGTCGTCTAGTGGGGTGTTCATGTTGTTTTCTCCGAATGGGATCGGTGGGACTTGAACCCACAACCAATAGATTAAAAGTCTACTGCGCTACCGATTGCGCTACGATCCCGAATGCCCATTATAACCGATGGGCTGCGGTTTGTCAAGTCAGGAGTCGAAGTCCTCGTCCGCATCCGGGTCGAACGGGTATTGCTCCCGCTCCGTCTCACCTGCGTACTCCTCGTAGGTCATCTCCATGATCTGCGCGAGCATCATCATGAAGGCGGCGAACCCCAAGTGAATCTCGGGCATCCGTCCCGATGACTTCTCACCCACCATCCAGTCGGTGACGTAGTGAATCCCCTTGGCGACGATCATGCGCTGATTCTCGTGCTTGTAGAAGTTCGGGAACTCACCTGCGAAGTGCATCAGGCTCTTGACGACATCCAACGGATCGGGCTTGAAAGCCCCCATGTCTACGTCCTTGCGGCTGAAGAAACCATCGTACTTGTTCTGCGGTGACATTAGCGAACCTCCTTGAGGGTGCTGTGGATGGACATGACGAACTCGTATTCTTCTTCGGTGACCATATCAGGGCCGCTGATCTGCGTCAGGATGTAGTAGCCTTGAGCGAGGCGGGCGATGTCCTCATCGTGATCTGCCCAAGTGGGGTGTTCGGTGACGAAGTTTGCGATCTCGTTGATGAGGTCGGAGATGTCGGTGGTGGTGGGCTTTCTCATGTCGGCATTGTAACAGATTCGGGGACTGGTGTCAAGGTCACGCTGTGGAAATGTTTTACTTGTTTTGCGAGGCGGATGAAACTGTGCATCTTGTCATCCGGCAGTTCGACCGACATGTTTATCGTGTAGGTTCCGATGCCGTATACCCAACTCTGATCTACGTGCGTGTTCATTCTAACATCGAACATCCCGGTCGGGTCTGCGAGGGCCAGGTTGAAGAACACGCTCTTCACCATCTTCTGCAACCTGCGCCGATGCCATCCTTGGTGAATGGTCAGCGGGGAATGCATCTCAATCGTGACGGTGGCGATCATTCGAAGTCCCCGTCATCCATGAAGTCGGGAACATCCCGGTCAAGGTCATCGTCACCGTAGCAGTAGTCATCGGCCTCGTAGTCGCCCATCATGCGGTCGATCTCATCGGGCGTGTAGCCCTCCTCTGCCAGCATGGCGCGGATCTCGCTGTCGCTCATGCCATCAAGGTCGCAGTCATCGTAGGGCAGCACAAGTTCGGTGTCGTTGGACGGGTAGTCGTTGGTGTGATCGTTCATGCGGGCAGTATATCACAAAGGGTGGAGTCTGTGTAGAATTAGTCCACGATTTTTTTGAATCTTTTTGCCGTCCGATAACATCCTGTCCGGGGCTACTATCAGGGGGCGCATAAAATCAGATTCCCTCTGAGGGAATCTGATAGTAGCCCCCATATTTCTAGTTCATGTTCAGCATCTTCTCCGTCTTCTTGGAGAAGGCTGCGATGCCGTCAATCTTGTCTTCACCGATCAGGATCCAGTCCTTCTTGAGAATGTCGAAGGCGCAGATGTAGCCCTCGGTGGTGTGACGAGTCCCAGTCGGCAGGTTGCCTCCCAGTTGCTTGATGAGCACGGGGTCAGTCGTGACCTCACGCGAAGTCCTCGTGCCATCCTTCTTGAAGAAGGACACAAAGAGCGTATCGTTGTTGGAGAGGGCAACGCGAAGAATCGTGGACATCGGAAGTTCGGTAGTGCTATTCATGTTCGTATTGTGCCTTGTGTTCGGGTGAAAGCAAACGGGTGTGCAGATTTATTCTAAACTTCCTCCCGGCCCCTTGCGGGGCCGGGAGGCTACATGCACCACCATGTTAGATCGGAAAGTTGACCTTGCCAAACTCGGCCAAGTGTCGGCGCAGGCATTCCTCCACGATGTCCTGCAGCGGCATCACACGGATGCCCGTTTCGCGGAAAGAGGTGTCCGATGCCTTGGCGTAGTAGGACACAGATCCGTCACGGATGCTGTCCACGAACTCCTGCCAGTCCAAACCCAGTTCCGTCACGATCATGTGAACGAGGGTCTTCTCGGCATCGGTGAACCAGTCGAACGGCAGGGACACGGTGATCTCGCATAGGGCGAGGGCCGCGTTGATCTCGGCGGGTTCGTGCTTGAACCGCTCGGAATCGTTGGCGGTCAGGACGAGGGAAACAACGAGGTCATCAATCTTGGCGAGGCGGACGGGCTTGGTGGTGTTCTTCATGGTGGTATTGTATCAGGTCGGGGTGAGTGTGTGTAGAAAGGGGGAGAAAGATTTCCAGTTTCTTTCTCCCCCCACAGGGGTTCAGAGACGGGTCTTGGTCATTTCGGCCTTGACGATCTCGTAGACGAAGCGAACGGCCTCCTCCTCCAACGAGTCGAAGAAGATCTTGGGGCATGCGAGGGAGAGCGGGACGATGTTGTACTCCTCGTCCTGTCCGGCCATGATCGCGTTCCCGTAGATCGGGCGACCTGCGAGGCAGGATGCGCGGATGTTGATGGGGGCGGACTTGCACAGACCCTCTTCGTCAACCCACAGGCAGGCCTTGTAGGTCTCGCTCAGGGCCACGGGCTCCACGATGTCGCAGCCGATGGGAGCGTACATGGACGACAGTTCGTTCGTGATGTCGATGACGGCGACCTTCTCGGTGATCTTGGCGGGGATGATGACGGCGGGGATGGTGGTGGTGTTCTTCATACGAAGATTGTATCACACGAAGGGGAGTCTGTGTCGAATTGGGAACGAATTATTTCATTTCTTTGGCGTCCGGTAACCATCCAGGGCCGGCGGGCTACTATCACGCGCCGTCCTATAATAAAATCAGGCAGGTCCTAGGACCTGCCTGATAGTAGCTCAGCCCTCGCTGGCCACTTCCCTTTTCCCCTCCCTCCGCGCCTTCCGGGGGTCTCGGCTCTTCTTGCCCCAGGTCTTGGAGCGAAGCCGGATTCCCTCCCGGAAGGCGTCATGGACGAACTTGGCTGGGCGATTGTTCATTCTTCTTCCTCCTGCATCTTGAAGAGCAGCAGTTCGGTTTCGGAAATTATTTCCGAAAGTTTATTGTCCAGTCTGTCGATCTCGGCGTGCATCTGGCGGATCTCGTTAGAGAGGCCCCACATGCGTTTAGTGTGTGCCAAGAGAGTTTCGACACGCTTGGCCGTCTTGGTGTTCTTAGTCTTCATTCGGCCTTCCCCCGCACGATGATCCACAGCAGGGCCTGCAGCGTGGCGGGTGCCATGCACACGGCGCCCGTTCCGGCGAGTGTGCGGATAGCGTCCGCAATAGCCCGGTACTCGGTCGCGTTGGGCGCATCCTTGCCCAGTCCGGCAGCGCGGCACATCCACACATCCACGACCACCGCGTCACGGTCTCCGGCGATGGCACGGGCGAACGCGTTTGTCTTCGGGCCGCGCAGGCCGTTAAAGCCCTGCCGGACGCAGCGGTCGGCAGCGTCCACGTGGGATCGCAGACCCTTCGGCGTGATGCCCTGCGCGTACTGGTACGCCTTCGCCTTGTTGTGCGCCCACGTCACACGGGGCGAGAATGCGGAGACAACGCTGCAGGAGACTTCCATGCTCCACTCGGGGCGCAGGACACGCAGCGACTCCGCGAAGTCTCCGGCCTCGGCGTACCACTTCTGCGCGGCGGCGTAGTCGAAGAGGGTAGCCGATGCGAGGTGGCCGATGAAGGCTTCGATGGCGTTGGTGCGGACGGCTTCGTAACGATTGGTGCGGGTGGTGCTCATGCGTACATTGTACCCCATAGGGGGGAGTGTGTGTAGAATTGGTGGCGGGAAATTATAAATTCTTTCGCGTCCTATAACGCATCCAGGGCCGGCTACTATCAGGCGCAGACCATCCAATCCTCACAAATGCGCGCATTTGTGATAGTAGCTGCCCCCAAACAACCTAGCCCCGAACGAATCGGGGCAGGGACGAATCCTCTTCGGTTGATACGAGCACCACCTCGTTATTTGCGAGTGTTGCCCCGGTGGCCGTAGGCCACAAACAGAATCCCATCCGGGCTTCCTGCGAACAGCATCGTGAAGAAGCAGAGGAAGCAGGTGGAGGGCAGGAGCGCCCACCACAGCCATGCGTGGGGAGCGGGCTGGGTCAGCGCCCAGACCATCACGCCCGAGACGAATGAGCCGAGGAGGATGACGAGGGCAGAGAAGAGACGATTGCGAATGGTGGTGTTCACTTGGTGGTGTCCTTGTGGGCTTCGTAAACTTCGATGGCCATCTGAATGGCAGGAGCCGCGCAGACGAAGATGACGGTGCCGAAGAAGAGGATGAAGATCGTGAAGGCGAGGATGGGTTCGATGGTGCTCATGCGTACATTGTATCTTGTCGTGGTGCGGAAGTCAAGCAGGGGGGAGAGAAACAATTAGAACAAATAGATTGTTTCTCTCCCCCGTGAAATGGTTAGTGATTGTTCTCCGCGCACTCCGCGTCGATCCCGCAGACTTCCACCTGCGAGACGCGGAAGGAACGGAGTCCGCCGCCGATGTAGTCGTAGTAGAGGACGTTGGAGTCTGCCATGAGATCGGACTCCCAGTCACGCAGGGCCTTGACTTCTGCACCCGTACCGTAGGCCTTGACGATGGTGGGGTTGCGGGTGCAGAGACGGCTAGTGCGGGTACCGTCACCCTTGAGGTACTGGACGCGCACCCACCCGGAGTCTAGCGCGGTGTAGAGGAACGCGGCACGATCACGGTTGAGGGTGGGGAGGGGGAGGACAATGACGTTACGATTGAGAGTGGTGCTCATGCGTACATTGTAACACATGAGGGGGAGTGTGTGTAGAATTGGCTGCAAATATTTCGATGGAAAGTTTGGAGGGTATTTCCACACACACTCCCCCAAGTGTGATACAATACTTACATGAGCACCCCCACCACCAACCACGAGCACGAACACTTCCCCTGCGACTGCCACCGCCCCGAGTACGCCTACACGGACAGCCTCTGCCCGTTGTGCGAGGAGGAGCGCGAGCGGGAGCGCGAGGCCAAGCGCGAAGCCCGCAAGGCGCAGGATGACGCGGAGCGCGAGGCCGATAACGATGCATTCACCGATGCGGCTAGCCGGATGAGCCGCGAGGACTGGGACGCCGATAACGACTGGCTGGCCAGCGCAGGATGGGGCGAGATGTAAGCCCACCGCCTACCCACCAGCCACACCGCCCCGCTACGCGGGGCGGTGTCATTAGAAGAAATATTGTGGGGATTTAAACACAGACTCCTGGTCGTGTGTTACAATATTCGCATGAGCACCACTCACAACAACGAAGAAACCCCCCGCCCCGAACCCAAGGCCACTGGCTCGCGTCAGAACCGCTGGGAGATCGCCGGATACGGCGAGCAGGCCAAGCCCTGCTGCTGCGTTTGCGGCGCTGATCACGTGGACGATAACGTTCGCGCTACCGAGTACGGTACGCTGTGCGTCATGTGCGTTGAGGATGTTCGCGCAGACATCTGCGCGGACGCCCACGAGCGCGCAATGGGCTACGAAGGCGACGACGACCCCTACTGGGAGGGCTAACCCCCCTACCCCCAGATGCCCACCCCGAAGGGGTGGGCATCTTTATTATTTGAGATAGGGGGGGAGCAGGGGGGATGTGTCCGAGTAGTGATTTGGGTCCCATACACGGGGGGGTTATCGGACGGGCTAGCCCCACCGACCCCTTCTAATTTTCTCTAATATTCTCAAAAAAACTTTTTGGCCCCCTAAGCCTCTCAAAAGTCCATTTATAAAACGACCCCCTTTTTCAAAATACATGGGATGCCATAAAAAAATTTGGGCCCCTGAAAGGAGCCCAAAAGTTTATGATAAAATTTTTAAGTTATTTTATATTATTATGCACGTGGTCTGTAATTATGAAATTCATGAGCATCATGCTTGTCATTCCAGTTAATCGCTCGTAAATCTTCAATTCCGTGTTTTGGATTCCCCGTGTCTACTTCGTATGTCTTGGGAGCATACTTACTTGAATCTTCATTATCATATGCCCATTGTGCATCACTACGGAATGAATAATGTTTTCCATCCTCACCCATAGCAATGTATTGTGCTCCTATTCCTGAGTCGCTGCTAGCAGATCCAGATACACGGTCAATGATTGAAAGTTTCATTCCCTTTTTATTGGGAGCTTGTTCCTCCATCAAACTTTGAAGATGATTGACTTTGGCTTGAAGTTGTTCCGATAGATTTTTGTAATAGTTTGTTAGGTAATTCATGGTTTTGTTTCTTCTCTTATTTATTAATTTCGTTTAATTGGTTTAACTTTGCTGGAATCGACTAGTAATGTGGTGGGACTGTCACCACCTTGATCATTAAAAGCCTTGAAAAGAGGATTGTCGGAAGATTTTCTTCCTTTCATAAAATCTTCGACATGATCTGCAACATCATGATAATGTATATCAGCAAAGGCATGTATTGGTATGATAACTTCCGGTCCTCTGCTTCCATCTGGTCTAACATGTCTTCCAGAAATTTTTATATCGCTTGGATCGAAATGTGTTTTACCAAATTCAAATGGTGCGTCTATATCTAAAATTTCAAAAGGAAGATGCTGTGGTTTCTTTTTTATTCTTTCTTCAAGTAAAGTTACTTTTTCTTGAAGACTTTCGCAAAGATTCTTGTAATAGTTTATTAGGTATGTCATAGTATTGTCGTATAATCTCTGTGAGGTCTGCCTTTTGATGAAATAAATCTGTCTACATGCTCTGGTTCCATGAGTTCATGCGATACGCTCTTTGCAGATGCATGTACACTTCTTGGGTCAGCGATGTCAATTCGATATGTTGCATCTGGAATTCTGTTTGCATGACGACGAACGGTTTCGTGAACCTGACGAGTGTTTCCTTCAAAGTTTACGTCCTTGCCGTCAGCATAACTTCGAACCCATCCAGCATCAAAAAGAAATTTGAGTGGATGACCTTCAATGGTATCAACAGTGTCCTTTACATCCTTTAAATTTGCCTTTAAAATTTTGGGATCAATTCCAAATTTTTTATAATTTTTTATGAAGTAAGTTTGATGGCTGAAATCATCTTCATCAAAAGCCAATACCTTTCCTGTCTCTGGATGATACCAAGAAGATCCCTGTACCTCTGAGATATGAGGATACGAAGGCTTGGCTTTGGCTTCTGTGAGAAATTCGATGAAAGATAGCATGAGAATATTTATCAAAACCGAAAAAATGGAAGGGGGCGGGTGGCCTAAATATTCTTTTAAGGAGATACTATGCTAGATAAGATTAAGAATTTTGTGAAGTCTGTTTCGTCCACCACTTGGATCATTGTTGCCGTCGGTGTATTCGCTGTGGTTGTTTTGACCCTAGCAAGCCAGAGCAAGGGCAAGGAGGCTGCTCCTGCAGCCGTGGAGACTCCTGCTACCAAGTGAGTCTATAAGTCACTGTAGAACAAAAAGGGATCCAAGAAATTGGATCCCTTCTTATTTTGAATTTTGTTTAATTTATTTTCTATTCACTTTGCTTTGGTTGTATTGCATTAACATCAAGTTACGTTGTTTTGGTGACATTGTATTAAATTTTTCTGCTCCATAGAGACGCAAGAAAAATTTATCTAAATTATTTTGATCCATGGTAGATTTATTTTTAGATAAAATAATTTCTTGATCTTTAGGAGGTACTGATGTTGGGGTTGGAGTGGGTGCCTTAGAAACTCTTCTACCCATTCTATTTGCATACATCAGAGCAAGTTGTCTTGCATTTTCTAATTCTGCTGAAGAAGATTGTTTATCTGTATCTTCATTATCAGGAAAATCTGCAAGGTCCATTGGTTGGTTCATTCCACCAGTGGATATGGTTTCTGATGATTTAGATGAGGAACTATTTCCGTTAGTATTATATTTAAATAATATGTCACTAAGTTGTTGTGACATTGCACCTGCATCCTGTGTATTCAATAAATTGTTTAACATTTTTGCTTGACGATTAAGTCTTGCAGTTTCTTCTGGAGTTTGACCAGAATTGTCTTCACTGAATCTATAAGTTCTTTCACCACCAATACCCAAGAAGCCACCTTTCTTTCCTTCACGGCCTCCAAAGAATTTATTTGCTTCATCATTTTTAAGTGCTGACTGTGTCATTGCAAGTTGTTCTTGTGAAGACATTTTCTCCCATTCTTCAGATTCTGGAACAACATATTTTGTTGGACTTTTTTGAGTTACTCCCATTTCAGGAATTTTAACTTCTTCGGCTTTTGCTGCTTCTGGTTGTTTAGAATATTTTCTACCAAATACAT
>Ga0114960_10002114_pt1 | contig 15690 bp, 15 predicted proteins | sample C_130625_MF_Meta_FD_92637 | JGI IMG/M metagenome (GOLD analysis project Ga0114960, IMG submission 92637) | Freshwater microbial communities from Lake Croche, Canada to study carbon cycling - C_130625_MF_MetaG | ecosystem: Environmental > Aquatic > Freshwater > Lake | place: Lake Croche, Canada... | reverse complement strand
TTTACCTTAAAAACGGATAGGGTTGTATTCGAATCAGTAACATGGACAATAGCTGTATAATTCTGAGTGGTTCCACCTTCAGCTGAAGTAACTGTAAAAGAAACAGTATTGTTTCCTGTTACTAATCCAGTGGTCCCTGAAATAGCAGATACAGATGCAGCATTAACTGTGGGCGTAGCAACTACAGTAACAGATGTTGTTTGGTAGGGAACGGTAAAAGTTCCACCATTCGATACTGTAGTTCCATTAATGGTAAAAACAGACAGAGTAGTATTTGAATCTGTTACATGAACAGTAAAGCTATAATTTTGAACAGTTCCTCCCTCAAATGATGTTACTGAAAACGATACTGTATTATCACCAGTAACTAATCCAGTTGTTCCAGAAATAGCTGATAATGTTGCCTTATTAGTTGACGGGACAGCTACTACACTAACAGATGTAGTTTGGTAAGGAACAGTGAATGTCCCTCCGCTAGAAATAGATGTGCCATTTACTGTTAAACTGGATAGCGCAACGTTTGAATCTGTAACATGTACGGTAACAGTATAATTTCTAATTGTTATTGAATCTACAGCAGTTACTGAAAATGTAATTATATTATCTCCAGTAACAAGGCCAGTTGCACCAGAAATATCACTAGTACTCGCCCCATTTGCGACATCAAAGGGTGTAGCAACTACTGCAACAGAAGTTGTTTGATATGGAACAGTAACAGTGCCTCCATCATTTACATTTCTACCATTTACAGTAAACACAGATAAATCTGTATTTGAATTTATTACACGAATAGTAACACTATAATTTCTTGTAGTAGTTCCGTTTGTAGCTCTAACTGTAAAAGTTAATGTATTGTCCCCTGTAACTAATGGATTGGGATAAACAAATGGGGATACTGTTGCGTCGGGGTTAGTTGGTATTGCTACAATAGTAGCAGACGTTGTTAAATATGGCACACTAATTGTACCACCATTTGTAGCAGTTTGCCCATTAATAGTAAACGTAGATAATGTAGTAATATTATTGATTACAGGCGCCATACGATATATATATTATACGAATAAAATTATTAAACAATACCTCTAAAATAATTCAATAAATCTATGGTTTACTACAATAATAACCTTTGGAATAGGAACCAATTATCATATTTTGGTTCAGCCTCTTTACATAAAGCAAAATTCTTCAAATCGGATAATACACAGTCAGCTACAATAATTTGGTCATCTTTCACTAAATATTTATGTTCAAAATAGAGAGCCAATTTATGATCAAACGTATTTCGCCACCATTCTAGCTTATTTTTATGACAAATAAAAAACCCACCGGCTATAGAAACTTGTTGTGGTGGTATCGGCATACTGGGCAAACCGTTTTCATTTTTTTGGTTGATAATATACATTAGCATTTTCATATAATCATGGTCATTGTTTACGCACGCATAGTAAATTTTGTCATAACTTAATCGAGTAATTTTTTCTTGGTTTGGCCACCTAGATAGAGTTTCTGAATCTAAATCATTGGGTCTTCCACGAAAATAACCTATATCGCACCATCCATAAAATTCTGTATCAAAATATTTATTTACCATAGTTTGATGAACAAAATGTACTTTTTCAGACCAGAGCATATTCAATTTCCAATCTACGCGATCTTTTAATAAATCGTTTTTTTCATGATTCAATATCCAATCTGATCTATATTTGTAAGTATAAAATTGACTATATGGTTTTATAACAATTTTTATACGTGGATTATCATCATATTTCTCTATTGTTTTAAATCCTTCATAATCACAGTAAACTACCAAATTGTAATTATTTACATTGGATAACATATTATCTATCCATTGATAGTAAATGGTAGGATCAAATTTTGCTTTAAAATTATACCAACAGGTTGAAAAAGTTATGGACATTTCTATTACTACTGTTGATGTTTTTATATAAATTCAATTATTTATATAAAAGTTAACATTATTATGCATTTGTTGTAAGCGCTAATGTAGATAAAGTTTGAGATGCTTTTCTTGTTGATCTAAAACGTCTAACGCTTCTGGCTTTTTTCGTTAGGACGCATTCAAAATCCAAATTACGATAATAACCTGGCTTACATTTTCTAGTTATTTTCTTTTTATTTGGATTCCATTCAATGGTATTCATTTTTCTGATTTTCTCAATAGGATAGACCTTATTTATTATTTTTACCATATCTTTTACTTTTAAAAAGTCAGAATTTATTTTGGAATCAATTGTATTACGCAAAAACAAAGATATTGCATACCTAAACCAACGATATTCTATTAATACTTCGTCCCCTGTCAACGAAAAACTAGTAGAAAATCTATCATATTTCGCATCCTTCAACCAATCTTCTTCGTTAGATTCAAAATATTTAAAATAAGATTTTACAGAATAAAGTGGGTTTCCGTAATTTTCATCTGTTTCTGGTAAATCCTTGGTATAAAAATCATCGCCATATTTGTACTTCTTATCTGCATCATAGTCGTCTTTATAATTATCATTTTTTGGCCCATCTTTCAATTGGTCCAAAAAGAACGGAGCTAGCAACTCGGTGCTTTCAAATAATGTTTGTGCTTCTACTGTACCGTCCAATTCATATTCATCTTCAAATATTTCTTTAATACGCTCATACATACCATAATTCCCGTGTCTAGAATTAAACGAGAGTTGATCTTTTAAATAAATCTTTTCACTCATAATTTTAATATGGCCTTCAAAAAACATAAACATTTTATAGAGAATTAAAAACACATAGGTTTTCATTATTTTTCCAGAACCTGTTAAAACGTTAATATTATTCCCAGATACTTCGCTATATTTTTTAAATAAATCCTCAGTTATTTTATCTATCATTTCAACAGTTTTAAATAATTTCTTTTGAGCTGATATTGACGATTTTCCAAATGTGTATGAAGACGATGGTCTTGCTAATTCCTTTATAATATCTATAGTATCAACTGCCTTGCTTTTAAATGTCAATTGTGGAACAAATGTAGAATCCGATATGGACTGCAATTTAAGATCTCCATCTTCATTTACAGTACCAAAACTATCGTAGGTTTGCATATAATATAAATTCGTGTTGGCTTTATGATAAAGGATGCGGGTTCCATCTAGATAACCAACTGTAGTAGGTTCTTTTTTGCCGTCATCAATCAATAAACTTCCTTCTATGGGTTTAAGATTTCCAAAATGATCAATAATGCGACTAACTGCGTCTAAGAATGTATCCACAATAACATTCGGATTATCCTTTTTCGGATGATAATAAGTAATTACAAATTCCACACCAGAAAACGTATCACACACCTCTGTCTTAGCGATTTCCTCTGAAAATTTTATATCCATAATTTTTCCTTTTTTTGTCTTAAAAAAATAGAGATCATTCTTAGGTTTATCTATGCCCTCACAAAATGAATTCAACATGGTTCCAAATTCCGTTTCACCTAAATCGTTTGTAACTTGAAATTGTACTGCCATGGGGTTATCATCTTTGCGGTATTCATAAAAGTAATCTAAATAAGATTCGTTTTCTTTCTTTGCCCATTTCTCTAATAATCGGTTTTGCTCATAGTCTTCTAATTCTTCTTCTTCCAAACCTTCTGGCGTTTGTCCTTCCGCATATTCTTCATCTATTTTAGCTATATCTACACCAATAGGAATGCGCACAGAAATATAATTATTATCTATTCTTTCTATGCTTTCTCTCTTTTCTCTTTCAGGTAATACACGAGGTGCTATATCTGAATTAATAAGTGTTTTTTTATTTTGATGTAATGATAATTTGGAAAGCTCACTTGTTTCAAATTCATATCCTAAACTTATTATTTTTTTAAATGTAGCTGTAGCACTTAAATTTCCACCTTTCATCTATACAATAAAAAGATAAATAATTATTGAGATGAAACTTATATCTTTTAATAACTCCACCGAATTTCAAATATAGAAATGTACTGTGATTTAGAATACATCCACTCCAAAAACTCCTTGAATTCATTATGTGTTGTTTCATCCCAACAGTCTTCGCCATCATACCAAAGTTCGTTTTCATTTTTTACATCTTCCCAACTAGGATATACATCAAGAAAATCTCGTGGACGTGCAGTAAATATTTCACCGTCGAACTTTTTAATATAAGAATGGAAATAATTTCCTCTTTGTTCAATATATTTATGATATTTTTCTGGTATTTTGAATTCATTCGGGTCGTAGGGTTTCTTATCTAGAAATCCATCATTTATAAAATGAACATAAGGCAACCCCGTTTTTTCATCGATTTCTAGATTTAAATTAATAAATAAATCAAATCCCATTGTCTTTGTTATCTGTAGTAAAAATAAATTCATAAAAATCAATTTTTTATCCAGATGACTTGTATAAACTATGAGCTGTTTGACTTTTTTTTAATGCATATTGAGCAGACATTTTCTGTTGAACATTTATAATATCCATAGTGGTTAATGAATTTCTATTCGTAAACATAAATGTCCATGTATTGGAGCTTAATGAATAAGTAGATCGAAAACATTTTCCTGAATAAACAATTATAATCGGTTCTGTGTCGGTCATTGTTATTAATATTTATTATAGAATAGGTGAAACATGTCAATTTTTTATATGCGGATACTATATATTTTAGACGAAATGGATTTACAATTAAATGATAATAAAATATTAGGTGTGCCTGTCAGTGTATATTATGGACAAAATGAAAGAGTGGACGAATTAAATACTAGAATAAATACTAGACATTTTCCAGATTCTCCATTACAACCTAATTTTGATCCTCGCTCTATACCTACAAAATATTCCAAATTTCCAATCATAAATCGTAGAAAAACCCTTAATGAACCAGTTATTCCATATTTAGACTATAACCCTAAAATTAACTTTAACCCAGGAACTCACCGTGCGCCTCCCTCAGGTTTTTTGAATAATATTGATACAGAAACCATATTGAGAAACCAAACTTTTGCTTTACAACGTGGTTCTGAGCAAGGTATCTATATACCTTCTAGTAATAGTGAATTGTATAGAGTTACTACACCATCTGGTAGTATTAAGGATCCACAACCTCACCCTGATCTTTTTAATAGACAAATTTTCGATCAAACTCCTCACCCAAATATTTATGGAACAAATATTGGGAAAGATCGGTTTATGAACCACACACGAACCCAATTGCGTGGTTCCGAAAATTAAAGGTTCTATAACTAAATAATATTTAGTTATAGTATATATGTTCAAATACCTTACAAAAATAATAACATCAACAAACCCGAATTTATTTTTTATAAAGGTATTACTTATTTTAGCAATGATTATGTTGATGATTTATTTATACCGTATTTCAGAATCACCTTATACGAAAAAAAATATGGAAAAAGAGGGATTTCAACAAGATCAATCTTATGTATTAAAACAAAATCAAGATATATATGATGATTTTTATGCTGAAATGTATGATGGAGTGAATAATCGTGATAAAATCTGTCAACGTGAGCTTTTTCAAATCATAAAAATGACGGAACCTGATATTAAAAATAGTATATTCTTAGATGTTGGATCTGGAACAGGGTGTGTAGTAAATGAATTAGCAAATGCTGGTTATGATACATACGGTATTGATAAATCTGATGCTATGGTTTCTTATTCCGAATCTAAATATCCTAATGTTAATATTAAAAATGCTGATGTATTAGACCCTATGACTTATGAGAACGGACTTTTTACACATATTCTCTGTTTAAATATGACAATCTATGAATTTCAAAACAAACGCCAATTTTTTAGCAATTGTTACTATTGGATGAAACCAAATACATATTTGATTGTTCATTTGGTTAATCCTAGCAAATTAAGTACGAAAAAATATTTGAAAAATAAGGGTCAAATTACAACACTATTTGATCAACTTATGCCTGAAACTGATAATGAAATTAAGAAAACAACCATGGTCGAATTCGCGGATTGCAAATATCAGGAAAGTTTTCAACTATTGAATGCATCAAAAAATACAATATTTAAACAAACCTTTACGGATAAAATTAGTAAAAATATTCGTGAAAACGAACAGTCTTTAATGATAGAATCCATAGATGAAATACTAGATATTGCAAAACACGCTGGATTTATAGTGCATGGCAAATCTGGAATGAAGGGCATAAATGGTGATGAACATCAATACTTGTATGTTTTTGAGAGAGCAAACTAGTACGGAACTAAATACTCTTAATTTTAGATAAATTATTTAGGATGGTTCGGAAGGAATCCAATGTTCCCTTCTCAAAATATATTAGTCAAATGATAGAATATATTTTGTTAGTAACAACATTAACTTTTTTAACAGTTTATGCATATATAAAATTAAAATACCCTTTTTGGAACAATCAGCCAGTTTTTCACTCATATGATTACTGGCGTTTTTTCTACTATACGCCTTTTTTTGTTTATAAATATCGACCAATGAAAACCAAATTCTGTGAGTTTAATCAAATTCGAACTTATCCTTATTTGGAAACAACATCACAACAACGGAAAGATATATGTTATCTATTACAATCGAATTATATTTTGAATGATAGGATTCTTTTTACTATACTAGAACCAGATATAGACGCCCAATATACAGGACATAATGAACCAGCATATTTATCTATATATTCAGAAAAAAAATATGAGTTTTCGAAAATAAATGCATCTTTTGCAACACAATACGATGAAATAGTAGAATCACTTAAACCAATAGGTTGTGTAATTTCAAAACCAATACATTTTTATTATAGAGAATCAATAGAACATAATACATATACAGAAAATTCGATGTATTATATCGATATTATTTGTGCAAATCGAGAACTAGACCAAAAGAAAATGAATCGTCAACTTTTACAGACCCATGAATATAATCAACGTATAAAAAATCCGCTAATAATTTGCAGTCTAATTAAAAAAGAGATAGATTTGTTTGAAGGAATTATACCGCTTATTGAATATAACACACAGGTTTATTATTTACTTAATTTAAAATTCCATGCTTTGCCTGAACATTTTCATATTACACATATTGATCTAGAACATATAGATATTTTAACAGATTTTTTATACCAACAATCACATTTAGATTTGAACTTATCAAAAAAACATTTTGATGTTTTGGTTTTATCAGATATGGGAAATTATATATCCCTAATAAAACAACAATTATTATACGCGTATTGTTTGAGAAATGGTGAATATATTTATGGATTTTATTTTATTAAGGATCCAAAAATGCAATATGAGGATTTAGAAGGGGGGACATTGCAACTTGTAGGAAGTGTAATGAATTGTGATAGTGCGTCGTTGTTTTATTCCGGGTTTTTACACTCTTTACATCATATTGTGAAAAAACAAACCAAATATAAGATGTTAATGTTTGAAGCGATAAGTGATAATGTGGTACTATTAGAATTCTGGCGAGAACGAAATACACCAGTCTTTACGAATAAAACAGCTTATTATACATTTAATTTAATTTATCCTGGATCACCAATTGTTGCTGAAAGATGTTTGGTATTATAATTTACAAAAAATTGATTCTTTAGAAAGTATAAATAAATCTTATTACCAAAATAATGGACATAACTATTACGCCAGATACATATACTCCTAGCGTTGATAATAATGGCAATTATGTAGACAATATACCTATAGTTAAAAACGGACTGTTTTGCCCATGCGGTTCGAGAAAAGATAAAACGTACGAGAATTCAACTAAGTTTGCCACACACACAAAAACAAAATCTCATCAAAAATGGCTAATGATTTTGAATCAAAATAAGGCAAATTATTATGTAGAGATGCTTAAAAATAAAGAACTTGTGGAGAATCAACAAAAAATTATAACGCAACTTGAAAATCAATTACATAAAAAAACATTAACAATTGATTATTTGACAGACCAGCTTACGAACAAGACGCGTCAAATAGTGCCAACAATAGATTTATTGGATATAAATTAGGATATTGTTTGATTTTTCAACACTCTTATACATGGCAAAAAATTGAAGGAAACAATAATAAAAATAAAATAATAACATACAACATTAGAATGTCATTATTAAACAAGCTCTTCCATTTTGTATTGTTGACTACTCAAAAATATAATATCGATGAATCCCATGGAGTATCGCATAGTATGAACGTACTAAGATATGCTAGTGAGATTTACCAAGAGGAAGCCACAAAATATCCGATCTTAAAGCAACACGAAAAAATCATTTACGTATCGGCTGTTTTGCATGATATGTGCGATAAAAAGTATATGAATCAACAAGATGGTATTGAAGAAATATCTGACTTTCTAGATACAAATAATTTGACACCACTTGATATTAATGTGGTAAAGTTTATTATTTCTACTATGTCTTACTCCAACGTAAAGGTGAATGGTTTTCCTAATTTAGGACCTTATAAGAGAGCATATCATGTTGTGCGTGAAGCGGATTTGCTATCAGCGTATGATTTTGATCGGTGTATGATTTATAATATGCATAAGAAAAATGGAAACGTTGACGAAGCATTTCAGGACGCATCAAATCTATTTAATAATCGTGTATTTAAACATAATGAAGACGGACTCTTTGTTACAGATTACGCAAGAAAGGAATCCTTAGTTTTGGAGTCACATTCACTAAGACAGATAGAAACTTGGCGAAGGCTGTTGAAAAACCCTTCAATGGTATAACAAAAATAAAATTTTATATGTATTTTTTTTTTGTTATCAGAAGAAGGTGGTTCCCTTAAAAAATTGAACAAAAAAATTCTTAAACAAGTTAAAGAAAACGCAATCTATTTTCCTAGTTTCGGCACTCAGAAATGTCCGCTATCATCTCCGCTCTCGATTCTTTCACACCCATCCGTGCTGGTGAGAACAATCACACCGAATTAGATTGGTCGAATGATATCCAGGAGAAGATTGTCCAGTTTGATTTCCAGTGTGTTCGCACGGACACCAATGGAGTAGCGAATTTGGCTAGGATTTTAGATGATCTTCTTCTTCAATTGACATCTCGTAATTACATTACTAATTCCGAAAAGACAACAAGAAACACATGTTTAACCACTCTTTTCAAGATCATTGGTAAGACTCGTGATATTAATGGTGGCAAGGGTGAATATACTCTTGCTTACATGATGATTTGGGTTTGGTACCATCACTTTCCTACTCTTGCACAAACCGCTCTGCAGTTGTTTGTTATGGACCCACACATTCTTAATGCAGAGAATGATTCACAGGAACCCTATGGTTCTTGGAAGGACATCAAGTACTTCTGCAAGTATGTTATGGATAATGGCGGCGACATGTCGCACCCTCTTATCGATTTCTGCATTGAGGGTATCAATAGTATTCTACGTTTGGATGATTACACTTACACAAACAACATAGATGGTTCCAAGAACATTAGTCTTGTTGCAAAGTGGGTTCCTCGCGAGGACTCTTGTAAGTTTGGGTTTCTGTATGATGCTCTAGCTATCGACTACTTCCCCGAGTTTATTGCTAGTGCTAAGACAGTTGCTTCCAAGGAGAAGGCTTTGAAGAAGTGCAAGGCCCAGTACCGTATGCTTTGTTCCAAGCTGAATCGTCACCTAGATACGGTTCAGATTAAGCAGACATCGAAGAACTGGGCAAGCATTGACCATGCAAAGACAACGTCGATCACCATGGCGAAGCAACGAAAGGCTTTCCTCAACCAGAAGAATAATAATGGTGCGGAGCAGAGGTCCGAAGATCCTGACCGAGTTGCATGTGCTGATAATCTTCGTGAATATCTTGACTCACTTAAGAAGGAAGGCAAGGAGGTCAAGGGGAAGCATGTGGGTCTAAATGATTTTGCAGAGCAGGCCTACAAGTTGATTTGTTATAATAACGACAATAGTAAGCAGGAAGAGATCGATATCCTCAACTCACAGTGGCGCGACAACTGCAATAAGAAGAACGCAAATGGTCTTAGTCCGATGGTAGCTATTGTAGATACGTCCGGATCTATGTCTGGTGACCCGATGAATGCGGCGGTTGCACTAGGCTGTCGTGTTGCAGAGAAGTCTATTCTTGGGAAACGTGTTATGACCTTCTCTTCTGATCCTACTTGGATTAATTTGGATGGTTGTGATACATTTACAAGTATGGTTGATACCATTCGAAAGAGCGACAGGTTTGCTGGTTATAATACTGACTTCTACAAGGCTCTAGATATGATTCTGACTGCAATCGAGGAGAATAAGGTTCCTCCAAATGACGTAGAGAACATGATTCTTGCAATCTTCTCAGATATGCAAATTGATGATAATCTACATGTAATGATGAACGGTGGAAGCACTTACAACCACAGTGCAGGAAATATGTCGAATAACAGAGGAAAGTGGGCAATTATGTTACAGCAGATTAAGCAGAAGTATGCTGAAGTAGGTATGCGATTGTATGGACAGCCTCTTAACCCTCCGCACATTCTGTTTTGGAACTTGAAGAAGACAGATGGATTCCCTACACTGTCTACAGAGGCAGGATGTTCGATGATGAGTGGTTGCGATCCGACCATCTTGAATATGTTCTGTGAACTCGGAATGGAGGCTCTTCGAGAGATGACGCCTTACAAGACTCTTATTAAGTCACTAGAAAACGTTAGGTATCTTCCTTTGGAGAGGGCTATGAATGTCTATTTGAATTCTATGTAAAGCAACCGAAAACAAAGCATAAAAACAGCACTCTGTACAAATTGTTTTTTTTAATTATTCCATGTTTATATAAAATAATTAAAACTAATATAAAGAAAAATCGACATATATTATCATATCCGAACCCAGCACAAAAAAAACTTTGTCCATAAGGATAAAATATTACCGGTTCATCACAGCAACTTTACCTTTAAAAAATATATGGGGGGGTGCATCATACAGCAATCCATTATAGTAGTAAAACAAGATGACAGCAGGGGGGGATATCCTATGATATATTCTCAAAAAGAGATTATTGAGGAAAATAATTCGTATCAGACAGCGAATAATTCGATAATGTTTTTGTTTACACTCTTAAAGACTAAAACACCAAATGCGATTTATAATCTTCAAGGGTGTAAAAAACAGCCGCTGAAAGCAAAAATGCATAGGCAACCATCAAAATTATGATACACGCATTGTAAATAATAATAATAATAATAATAATTATTTTTAACATAGAACTCGATCAAATAGTAGAACTCGATCAAATTTCATAAAACAAATTATTTTATAAAATTTATACTAACGTTACCATGCGCATTTAAAATTTACAAAGGTGTAAAATAGGATAAAGTCTATTTTTGTTCTTAAGGGTAGGCGTTTAGAATATTGAAATGTGTAAATTATAAAAGGAAACAATGGGTACGTTTATCTTATGTATTTACCCGTTCTAGAAAAAGAATCCACCACAAAAATAATGAAGACACCTAAAAATGTATATAATATAAATTCCTCTGTAATATTACTTGTTCTTTCATGGCTTTGTTCTTCCAATAAATGGATCATGTAATTTATTTTTTCCATAACCTTACTATCTCCAGTTACAGCTACTTGACCAATACCCATGCCGGCATAATATGGTTTGTTTACCAATTGCGATGGTGGTTCATAGCTACGTTGATAATTGCTTAAATTAGCTGAATTCGAATTATTCGCTCCATAAGAATTCGACGTTTTTCTTTCATTCATAGCTTGTAAATAAGACGGCATATTTGGTGTATATGTTTTAACTTCTGTGTTATCATCCATATCTTTTTTAATATTTAATGACGGTGGGGATAGAGGAGAAAAAGATCCCATTTTATTATTCATATCGCTTTCAGTTGTTGTCATCTTATTTAATAATTCATTTACTCGAGTATTTCTTTTTTCTAAAGATACTTGATGATCTTCAATAGAAGTAGGTTGTAATTTTTTTAAATTATTTTGCTCTGTTTCATAATCATTTAATTCGCCTACACCCTGTGGTTCGGGTCTTAATTTAATGGTCTTATTCATAGTTGATTGTCGTTTTTTAGGTAATGAATCATCATTTGTCCATGTAGATGCTGATGTTACTAAAGAAGACATTTTAATAAATAATTAAGGTACTTAAAAAATCAATAGATATTATTTTTACAATAAAATACCAAATTTTTAATAAAAATAATAACAGTATAATATAAATAAATGTTGCAAACAATAGCCGAATTTATTCCTATATTTTTAATATTCATCTTATTGTCGTCCTTTAGAAAATTAGTTGATTTTAGTCATACAATTCTAGGTAAATTAATAGCAGTTTTTATTATCATTTTTTACACTTATTTGGATAAAATATTAGGTATATTTGTTTGCGCAATCATAATATTTTATTATCAAACAGACATAGTTGAAAATATGCTAAATATGGAGATAGAGGCAATGGACAATGATAATCTAGAAACAGATGTTGAAAATACACATTTGGATGATGTAGTAGATGATTATATATATTTATCCAATGATGATAATAAAAAAAAAGAAAAAATGACGAACTACTCATCTGTACATGAAGATAAACCTATGTTATTAAAAAATGAAAAACTAGAGAAGGAATTTCGTAAAAACCAATGCGTAGATGGTGAATTAATTAATAAAGGTATAAAAGTAAAACATGAAATGACAGAACATGTTTTTCCTGAAATAAAATTTAGAAGAGGCGTATGTAATCCATGTTCCAAAACATGTGATTTTTCAATCATTGAATCAAAGATAAATACCGAACAAAATTTAAGGAAAATATGATATAATTCGTAAGAGTATTTGTTTTTGGTATAAAAATATCATTATAAATTATAATGAGTAAGACAAGCAAACCACCGAAACAAAATATATTAACACAGTTATTTAGTTACTTACATAATAATATTCAGGCAATAAATAACAGTAAAATATTTGCAGGAATAATGATAATTACGTTAAATATTGTTTCTAAGTTTGCCAATTTTAAATTAAGTAAAACATTAGAGGCATATTTTAAATTTACATTTAGTCGCCAAGTTTTAGTTTTTGCGATTGCATGGATGGGAACCCGTGATATATACGTTGCATTATTTATTACATTAACATTCATTGTTTTTACAGAGTATTTGTTTCACGAAGAGAGCAACTTTTTTGTATTGTCCGAAGATTTCAGAGATTATCATATTTCATTATTAGAAAATGAGAATTCGACCGAAAAGGTAACTGAAGATGATGTTAAAAAAGCTAAAATTATATTAGAAAAAGCGAAGGAGCAAAATATGTTATCTGACGGAGAATATAAGAGTCATTCTTTTTAAACCCTTGAAGAATTAAAATGGTATAAAACAACTATTTATTTATAATTAGTTTTAGAGTAATTTAGAAATTTTGCATATGAATTTCACTATCATTCGATAAATTATTGATAGTGAAATTTTTAATATTCGTATATTATAGATAAATGTCTGACCCAAATAAAACAAAACCTGCCGAATTAAAAATAAATTTATACACAAACATACCAAAGGGTGATGATTATAATATAGAAACACTAACATTTGATAAAATAAGTAGCCCAGATTTTAAAATAGATGAAAAAATAAAGCCCACACAAAATCCTTATTTTACTTATCAAGTTAAATACGACGAAGCTAATTTAAGTAAATTATCTTACGGTGATGTCGTAAAAACCTTTTTTATTAAAAACACTTTCATAAATAAATTATGGCGGTCCAAAGAACCATTTTTATCTGAAAATGAACCAACAGATGCAACTGAAAAAAAGAAATATTATGAGAAAAGAACTGAATACATAAATAATAACATCATGCTTATGTTAAAATACTTATTGCCCACGCGTTTCCCAGTTATAAATAATCATTTTAATAGTATGGATTTGATTAATAGTGTAGATAGTTTATCTACTTTATTGTATAACCCCTTTTCTACTCGAAAACCAATTTATTTAAAATTATCTGAAGGAACGTTTACTGTTAAAAAAATAATATGGTTAAATGACGTAGTAAACAACCCAGTTTATAAAAAAATGATAAAATTGGATAAAGTTATAAATGTATCTGGAAAATCATCGAATAATAAATTAGAAGATTTTTTAACCAGTCTAAGAAAAGATCCACCAGAAAAAAAAATATCCGATTTAAAAGAATGTTATAAAACAAAATGTTCTGATAATGAAGCAAGATATACAGGAATACAAATATTATCCAGTGAATTGTATGAAATTTTTATTGATACTGAATTATTCGAAAATGAATTAAAACCCGAGGACGAGGGAAACGTGAAATGTCCATATTATAATGATTATTTAGGCGAACAATTACAACAATTATTAAAAGATATGGAGGAGAATATCGCAGAAGAAAAATTAAAAGGTGAGTTAAAAAAAAACGCTCTTTTTTCAATTAAAACAATGTCTTCAAGAAAACAAGAAGCGGTTAAAAAGGAGGAAGAGTTAGATGAAAAAACTAGGGCTAAAAAAAAAGAGGAAGAAGCCAAATATAATGAATTGCCTGCAAATATACGTAATAATTATGAATTAATATCAAAAGGATTTTTTGATAAATTAAATGAAGGGAAGTTAAAATCGAATTTAAAAAAATACGACGTTAATTATAGAAACTTTTATATTGATTTTTTAAGTGATGAAAATAGTGAAAAACAATTAGGGTATTTGATTGAATTTATTACAAATAATGATAATGTTGGAAAACGATTCGACAATAAAGATAAATTTTTGAAAGTCTATAATTATATACTAACACGAATAGAAGAATATTCCGGAACAAATTATAGATATAAAAGTCAGGTTGAAAAATTTCCCGAATTGAAAACTAAATTTGAGATCGCAAAAGAGTTGTTGGAATCAATAACTGATAAAAAAATGATAGATTTAGCGAAACAAGAAATGAAAGATAATGAAGAATATGAAGATATTCGTAAGGATGATACACGCGTTAAAAATTATGATAGCAATGCGAAAATATTTTTTACTAGATTACTACGTGATAAAAAAGTTAAGGAATTACAAAATAGTATTAAAAACGCCAATATAACATATAAGAATTATTATCTTAATTTCTTACGTGATTTAGAATTTGGCTCTAGTGAAGATATATCACTATTTAAAGCTATTATGACAAATAAAGTTACTGACACTGATCGAGGTGCAATAAATACGCATATTTCAGATAAAATCACTGGAAATATTGAAAAAAAATTATATTACGAAATCGCATCAAAATGGTTGGAAACTATAGAATCTGATGAAGGAAGAAGAAGAGGTGGAGGAAAAACATATAAAAAAGGCTTAAAACATAAACCCCATAAAAAAAAATATACTAGAAAATCCTAATCATTGATTATTTACTTACTTTTTATAGAAGTTAGCCTTTCCAGCCTTAAATTCACCAATTTCATCACCGATCTCTTCATCAGCATTAATTGCGTAAATTTTCCCGTTCTCTTTATTTGTGGTATAATATGACTTACCAGAAATAGAAATCTCAAACACCTCTTCACCCTCCTCTTCACCCTCCTCTTCACCCTCCTCTTCACCCTCCTCTTCTCCCTCCTCTTCACCCTCCTCTTCTCCCTCCTCTTCACCCTCCTCTTCTCCCTCCTCTTC
>Ga0114960_10002113_pt1 | contig 15691 bp, 8 predicted proteins | sample C_130625_MF_Meta_FD_92637 | JGI IMG/M metagenome (GOLD analysis project Ga0114960, IMG submission 92637) | Freshwater microbial communities from Lake Croche, Canada to study carbon cycling - C_130625_MF_MetaG | ecosystem: Environmental > Aquatic > Freshwater > Lake | place: Lake Croche, Canada... | reverse complement strand
TTGTGAGGCATCCAAAGATGCAAACAATCAAAAGGCAATTGAAAAAATAAAGGAAGCCGCTCAAAAGGGAGCACAAATTATTTGTTTGCAAGAATTATTTTCATCACTCTATTTTTGTGACGTAGAGTCTTACGATAATTTTAAACTTGCGGAAACCATTCCTGGTGAAGCAACTGAAAAATTATCAGACCTCGCAAAGCAATTGGGTGTAGTGATCATTGCCTCTTTATTTGAAAAAAGAGCTCAAGGGTTATATCACAATACTACCGCAGTGATCGATGCTGATGGAACTTATTTGGGTAAGTACCGCAAAATGCATATACCAGATGATCCCTCATTTTATGAAAAATTTTATTTTACACCAGGTGATTTAGGTTATAAAGTTTTCAAAACAAAATTTGCCAGTATTGGTATATTAATCTGCTGGGATCAATGGTATCCAGAAGCAGCACGTATTACCAGTTTAATGGGCGCAGAAATGCTCTTTTATCCCACAGCAATTGGATGGGCAACTTCTCAAGATGAGCCTACCAATGAAGAGCAATACAATGCTTGGCAAACGATACAACGCAGTCATGCAATTGCCAATGGAGTACCCGTAATAAGTGTAAATCGGGTTGGACTAGAACAAAATGGTGCTATGAAATTTTGGGGCGGTTCATTTGTAAGCAATCCATTTGGAACTTTATTATATAAAGCATCTCATGAAAATGAAGAGACAGCAGTAGTTGATATTGATACTGAAAAATCAGATAGCTATCGAACCCATTGGCCTTTTTTGCGTGATCGTCGCATAGATTCATACGAACCCATTACCAAACGATATATTGACGATGCAGAATAATAATATTGATTTATTTAAAGGGCTTACTCCAAAATCATTAGGATATTATTTCCCAGCTGAATTTGCACCACAGGATGCCATTTGGTTGACTTGGCCACATAAAGAAGAAAGTTGGCCAGGAAAAATAGCCAGTATTTATCCTTCCTACACTGAATTTGTAAAAATAGTTTCTTTAACTGAGCGCGTTTGTATCAATGTAGTGGATGAAAGAATGCGTCATTCAGTAAATGAAATGCTGGCATTGGCTGGAGTAAATTTAAATCAGGTTCAATTTTTTATTCATCCTTCAAATGATGCTTGGTGCAGAGACCATGGACCTTCTTTTTTAATTAGAAACAATGCTGAACATCCTAAAGCAATCATTGATTGGAATATCAATGCCTGGGGAGGTAAATACCCTCCTTATGATTTAGATGATGTGATACCAACGAGCATAGCAAACGCATTGAACCTACCTGTATTTTATCCCAATATTATTATGGAAGGTGGCTCAGTTGATTTCAATGGCGCTGGCACTATTATGACATCTAAATCGTGCTTATTAAATCCCAATCGAAATCCTCATTTAAACCAACATCAAATTGAAAAATATTTGTGTGATTATTATGGAATCGACCAAATATTATGGGTATCAGACGGTATTGTAGGTGATGATACAGATGGACATATTGATGATACTGTTCGGTTTGTAAATGAAGATACTGTCTTAACGGTGGTTGAAAATAATGTCAACTCAAAAAATTATGAATTGCTCAACCAAAATTTGAAAGAATTAAAGCAAATGCGTTTATTGAATGGCAAGCAATTAAATATTGTTGAATTACCGATGCCCAGAGAAGTTATTTATGAAGAACAATTGTTACCTGCCTCTTATGCTAACTTTTATATTAGCAACGGACATATTATAGTGCCCACTTTCAGATGCGATCAAGATGACAAAGCAATGCAAGTAATTCAATCATGCTTTCCTTCAAGACAGGTGGTAGGAATTGATTCAACCGATATTATTTGGGGTTTAGGCAGTTTCCATTGTTTAAGTCAACAAGAACCTAGTATCTTAAAAGATTTTATTGCAAAATAGAAATTACTTATTTCAAATTACTGATTTTTTTTAGAGACAATCAGTGGAATTATTATCAATAAAACTGACAGCAATAAAATTAATAAATACCAAAATCCCGACATACTATTATTGACAATGGCTGATTGATTGATATTGCTGACCGCAACAATTTTTTGATAGGAAGGGATCATCCATTTCATCACATAAACTTGCAGACAGGTCAATATACAAATAACAAGCAGCATTAGAAAGCTATGTTTAAATGTAAAACGAAATAAATCAGATTCTTTGCCTACTAGCCCTACCGCTGCAGCTCCAACTGCTATTGATTGGGGAGAAATCATTTTACCCGTTACACCACCCGAAGCGTTGGCACTTACTGCAACCACTGGATCAAAGCCTAAACTATCAGCAGTAGTAGATTGAATTTTGCTAAACAAAGCATTAGCAGAAGTATCGGACCCAGTAAGAAATACACCTAGCCAACCAAGGATAGGTGAAAAAAATGGGAATAGTATACCAGTACTTGCCAAAGCAAAAGCCATGGTAATAGACATGCCAGAATAATTAGCTACAAAAGCATAACCAACAATCGAAGCAATCGTAATGATTGGAAAAATTAATTGTTTCAATGTGGAAGTAAATATTTTAAAACTGTCTTTAAAAGAAATACCGATCAAAGGAATAGAAATAAGAGTAGCCAAAACTACTGCTGTTCCTGATGCAGATAAATAGTTAAATTCGAATGCTTTAATAATCAAAGGACTTCCATCAGGTTTAAAAATCGAACCATTTAATCCAGGAATTTGAAACTTTAAAAAAGCAATTGAATTCAATAAATCCTTTACAGGTTGAAGTCCCCAAGCAACAATAAATAAGGTCATAATAATAAAAGGCGACCAAGCCCTAAGTATTTGAAGAGGGGAATATTTAATTATTGAAACAATTGGATTAGAGGGTTCTTCACTGAATCTCCAAATAGACTTAGGTTTCCAAAATTTTAATAAAAGCAATAAAGAAAATATAGAAGCTAAACCAGCCAATACATCTGGAAGCATCGGACCCATATAATTAGAAGTAAACCATTGAACGAATGAAAAAGAGGCTCCAGAGACAAGGATAGCAGGAAACACTTCCAATGATTTCTTAAAACCAGACATGATGACTATCAGATAAAAAGGAATCATTAAAGATAAAAGAGGCAGCGTTCTACCAACCATTTGAGAAATTGCCAATTCAGGAATATCAGACATTCTAGAAGCCATTAGAATTGGGGTACCTACAGAACCAAAAGCAACAGGAGCAGTATTTGCAATCAAACAAATTCCAGCAGCATAAAGAGGATTAAAACCAAGACCTACCAACATAGCACCGGATATAGCTACTGGAGCACCGAAGCCAGCAGAACCCTCCAAAAAAGAACCAAAAGAAAAAGCAATAAAGAGTGCCTGCAATCTTCTATCTGGGGTAATTGAAGCCATAAAATCTTTAATAACCTCAAATTGACCGCTTTTAACAGTGATATTAAATAAAAAAACAGCTGATATAATAATCCAACAAATAGGAAACAAGCCATATAAAGCGCCATGTAAAGTGCTTAATATGATCAATTTGAAGGGCATATGATAAGCAAAAAAAGCAATGACAATAGCACCAGCAAGCGTGAGTAAGCTAGTCATATATCCTTTAACTTTTTTTAATAATGACCAGAAAATTATCATAACAGGTATCGATGCAATTAAGGCAGAAATAATAATATTGTTAAAAGGATTGATAATTTGATTCCAAGGCATTTGAAAAAATTAGGATAAAAAATAATATTAGCAACCTTTTATACAATACATAAAAAGAGATACAAAGAAATTCAAATATTTAAAAGGATTACTGATTTAAAGATAAGTATTTATTATTTGAGGAAATCACTTTCAAAATCAAAAAAATACAATCAAGTAGCTGTAATAAAGATATATATAAAGGAGGTTTATGGATACAATAAAATAGGTGAATTAAAATATCCCGTATCTTGTAAATTGTTGTAATGGAAATAGATTATTTTTAAGTTCTATTTATTCAACCCAAACTTTGAAAAATTTTTAAATTAAAAATTAAAAATATTTTTTAGTGCCAATCAATACTATTTACTTCAAAAGAATACACTATGATAAAAAAAATCCGATTTGCTGTTATTTTATGTACGGGAATTTTGTCCTCCTTCTCAACATTCAGCCAGCAACAAAAATCAGTCTCTGTTATTCCATTGACCAACCTAGATGCTTTTCAGGAGCCAGGAAAAAACTGGATAATCTCATCCGATGCTGGAGCTGATTTTAATAAGGAGGGAGAAATTCATTCTATCAGTGGTTCTGGAGCTGTAGTAAATATTGTGAGTCCAAAAAACCATTCACATCTAATCACCAGAGAAAATTTTGGAGATATTGTCTTAGAATTAGATTTCATGATGGCAAAAAATTCAAATTCAGGTGTGTATCTTCAAGGGCGCTATGAAGTTCAACTATTTGATAGCTGGACAAACGCTCATCCAACTTTCTCAGATTGCGGGGGTATTTATCAGAGATGGGACGATCGTAGAGGAAAAAATAACGAGGGATATGAGGGAATAGCCCCCTTAATGAATGTTGCAAAAGCACCAGGGCTATGGCAACATTTAAAAGTTATCTTCCTTGCACCAAAATTTAATTCCAAAGGAGAAAAAATTTCAGATGCAATTTTTGAACAAGTATATTTAAATGGTGCCTTAATTCAAGTTCAAGTTAAAGTTACAGGGCCTACTAGATCTTCATTTTTTGAGGATGAACAACCAACAGGTCCGCTGATGTTACAAGGAGATCATGGAAATGTTGCTTTTAGAAATATCCATTACTCAAAACCTGAAGTAGCTAAAAAAACTAAGCTGTCTGAAAATCCAATTACGGTAAATCCAGAAGGAAAACCTTATCTGCTCAGGAGCTTTTTAAACTTTGGTGATAAAAAACTTACGCATGTTATTTCAGTGGGCAATCCCAATCAACTAAATTTTTCTTATGATTTAAAACAAGGGGCATTGTTTCAAATTTGGCGAGGAGATTTTTTAGACGTAACGGATATGTGGCATGAAAGAGGCGAACCTCAATTAGCAAAACCCCTTGGTGCAGTTATTACACTATCAGATGCTCCACCACTTGCTGTGTTAAAAAATCCTCAAGAACAATGGCCCAATTCTGTCCCTTTCGATGATTTCAAAAATAAGGGATATGTTTTAGATGTTAATAGGTTTCCTACATTTCAATATGCAATCAATTCAATGAATGTGAATGATAAAATTTCTTCACCGAATGCTACTACATTGGTTAGAAAATTACAAATCGCTGGTGCTCCAGAAGGTTTGTATCTTCAGCTTGCTTCAGATACTCAAATTGAAATTATTAGCAAAGGACTTTATGCAATCGGCAATAAAAATTATTATATTTCTGTTGAAGAAAGTTTAAATCCAGTGATAAGGAAATCATCCACTGGGCAAGAACTGATTGTTGCAATACCTGTCAATACTGCATCTTTATCCTATTCAATCACCTGGTAATAACGATACAATGAAACTATTTAAAAAGAATATATTACAAAGCGCTTTACAAAAAAGCATCTGCTTACTATTAATTAGCAGTCCAATAATTAGTGATGCACAAAGTAAAACTGAACCAAAAATTCGTTTGCAAAAAGAAGAATCCTTTTATGAAATAAAAACTATACCCATACCTGAAAACATAGCTTTAGAAGTAGGTGGCATGGCATTTTTACCGAATGACAAACTTGCCGTATCCACGCGTCAAGGTGAAGTATGGATGATTTCAAATCCCTACATGAAAAACGGATTGATGCCTAAATATAAATTATATGCCCAAGGTTTACATGAAGCGCTGGGTTTAAATTATATTAAAGGAGATTTATTTCTTACCCAAAGAGCCGAACTTACTAGGCTTCGTGATTTAGACAATGATGGGGAAGCGGATGAATATAAAACTGTTTATTCATGGCCACTTTCTGGAAACTATCATGAATATGCGTATGGTCCCATTTTGGACAAAGACAGTAATATGATGGTAAATTTAAATGTGGCTTGGATAGGACGCGGCGCTAGTATCGCCAAATGGCACGGGTGGATGTTGAAGATTAAAGAAGATGGGAAAATGGAACCATTTTTAACAGGATTACGCTCTCCAGCTGGATTAAACACCAACAACAATGGTGATTTATTTTATGCAGAAAATCAGGGAGATTGGGTAGGTTCAGGAAGTATAACACATGCTGAAAAAGGAGATTTTATGGGAAACACTGCAGGGTTAGTTTGGGCAGCAGAACCGGGATCTCCTGTAAAACTTCGTACCGAAGATATTCCAGATACAGATGAACCAAAGTATGAAGTAGCTAAAAGAGTACCTGGATTAAAAACTCCTTCTGTCTGGTTTCCGCACACTATTTTAGGCATTTCAACATCTGGAATATTGAGTTATGATTCAAAGGCTTCTATGGGTCCGTTTGAAGGACAATTATTTGTTGGTGATCAAGGACAAAGCAAATTAATGCGTGTGTATCTCGAAAGGATCAAAGGTGTTTATCAAGGAATTGTATTTCCATTTAGAGAGGGGTTTTCATCTGGAATTCTTCGAATGAACTGGGGATCTGATGGAAGTATGTTTGTAGGAATGACCTCAAGAGGATGGAGTTCTACAGGGAAAAAGAAATTTGGATTACAGCAATTGGTTTGGAATGGGAAAACACCCTTTGAAATGCAAAAAGTAGATGCACAGTCAGATGGTTTTGAAGTTACTTTTACTCAACCTATTGATGAAATGACTGCACGTAACCCATCATCTTGGAGTTTATCAACTTTCACTTACCAATACCATCACAATTATGGAAGTCCAGTGATTAATCAAAATACAAGAAGTATTAAGGCGATTGAAGTATCACCCGACCATTTAAAAGTGAGATTGGTATTAGATAGCATGAAATTGGGATATATTCATGAAATAAGGGCTGAAGGAATCAGATCAGCCGACTCTTCTTTTGCTCTGCTTCACAACTACGGATACTATACATTAAATAGACTTCCAGAAAACAAGCCATTAATCATTACCGATAAAAATAAAGTGAGCGCAGCAGTTCCAATGCATCAACATAAAATGGATGATATGAAGATGCCATCAAAACCATTGGAAAAGTCGAGTAAAAGCCAACCAAAGGAATGGAAAGCTGGGCCTGAAAAAATTTATACAATTGCAACAAAACCTGGATTAAGGTTTGATATTGAGGCACTCACTGTAACGGCAGGAATGAAGGTTAAAATCATTTTCAATAACAATGATGACATGCTACATAATTTTGTCATTACCAAACCTGGCACTGCAGATAATGTTGGAATGCTAGCCACTAAAATGGGATTAAATGGTGAACGCTTAAACTATATCCCAAAGACAAGTGATATTTTATATCACACACGAATACTACAACCAAAAGAGTCAGATGCTATTTATTTTACAGCCCCATCTACTCCAGGAGACTATCCCTATGTTTGTACTTTTCCAGGTCATTATATGGTAATGCGAGGAATACTAAAGGTCACTAAATAAAAAAGAATGAGTAAATCAGTGGTGAGCTAATAAGCTAGAGGTAATATCCATCCAAAGAGAACTAATAAAATTAACATCAGGGATACTATGCACTATTGCCCACCAAAGGATTGATATTTTTCCAATGGGCTTTCAGATAAATGCCTCACCCATGCAGGCACCAATTGCAAGATGAGTAATAGAATCCATATTATAAAATGTAGTGAGAAATTAACTGAAACTGATTTTTTTAGAAAAAAATTAATATATTAGCTTACAACTTTATAAACTTTCGATATTAAAGCCTTTTAAATTTCAGTTTTGACAACCACTTTTATTATAATAATTGCTTGCTTTTGTTTTATTACAGGATTTATAATAGCCTGGACAATGCGAACAGTAACGGTATCAAAAATTAAAAAATTGAAAACTAGCATTGAAGGGTTTTTGGAAAGTGAAAAAAGAATGAAGGAAACCTTACAAAAGGAAAATACTATACTTTATCAAACAAAGCAAATAGCTGAAAATGATTTTTTAAAAAAAATCAACGAAGCAAGTGCAATAATCAAAATACAGGAAGAAGATATTTTATTGCTACAGAAAAGTAATGAAGAAACTGAAGCAGAAATGCAAGCTGGATTACCAGGCCTTAATGAACTTAAACTAAAATTATTAGAGGCCAATAATACCATTGCTCGTATTAAAGGGCAAGTTGAATCAAAAGAAAAAAAAATTAGAAATTCAGCAAATACTTAAAATGTAAATCTTTTATCTTTTTTAGAGTAAATTTTTAGTTATATCAATCTACCTTAAATTATTTTTAATTAAATTAAAACTACCATGTCAACTAAACAAAGTACAGAAAATAAAAAATCAGCTTCTAAGAAAACATTGTTAGCTGAAGTTTCTCTTCAAATTTCTAAATCTTTTCCAGCATTAAAAGAAAAGTTAGGAGATAAAAAATTTGAAAAAAGAATTAAGAAGGCAGCTAAGATGCTGATTGAAGGAATAAAAGAGACTACCCCTAAAAAAGCTGCAGAAACAAAGACTATCATTACTGCGAAAGCACCGGCCCCATCAAAGAAAGCCGCTACTCCAAAGAAGAAAGTGAGTAAAACAGTAGAAGCGAAATAAGTGAATAGTTATCTAAGCTTTTGATATAATTTAAAACAGGATATTCATCCATACTCTGAGTAGAGTTCTTTCGCTGAACTTTTCTATACAACTTTTTGTAAATCTATTGTTTTAAGAATATTTCATTTTTAAGTTAGGATAAAAATCCTAATTATTCAACTTACTAAATATGATTTGTTTTTTGTATGGTAAAATTTGAAGCAAAACCTAGATGCTTTATTTTGTTAAACTATATAAATGAAAAAACAAGATTAAAAAGACCATTGCATGCCAAGAAAATAATTTGTGCAATCTATTTGTCGCATTACTGTAATTCTGCTGCTACTTTCTTGAGCAGGAATATATGCTGATATAAAAGAAGAATTAGTTTTTAAAAGATCAACAACTGTAGATGTGTTGAAGATATTATTGGCTTTAAAAAATATTTTACAGTTTTTAGCTAACTTTTTTTCTAGGTAAGCATCTATTAACCAATAACCCCTTTGCCAATAATCTAAACCAAACCAGCCGGATGAAGAAAAAATTCGCTTTCCAGTGTAAATGGCGGAAGTTCTTGCTGTAATCCCTATTCTTGGATCCTTATAAATAATGCCCAAGTTTGCTAAATGTGGCGATTGTCCCTGTAAAGGTCTTATTTCATTTTTGGTGACCGTGATTATATTACTGTTTGTATTAGCGGGGTTTTCTCTGGTTTTGAATTTAGCTGCTTGCTCTATAAGGGAATAACTATAAGTATAACTAGCTTGAATACCCATTTTTCCAAAATATTTAGTCCCAGAAAATTCAAATCCAAAAATATTAGCATTTGCTGCATTTCGAACCTGTGAGGTAAGTATACTTGCTGGAGTATAACTAATGCCTTGTTGTGGCAAAGGATATAACATATCACCCGTATTTAATAACGTTTTTTCATAAGGATTTTTTATCTGTTTATAAAAAGCTCCTAATTGAAATAGGTCTAAATTGTTTGCATATAATTCATATCGAATGTCTATGTTCCCTGCTATTGCTCTTTTTAAAAATGGATTACCGGCCTCATTATAATCTTCATAGGCTATTGTATAAAAAGTTATATCATATAAAGAGGGTCTTGAAATACTTTTATACAAAGATGCCTTTATAGAACTGTTTTGGGAAAGTTGATGCTTAAATTGGATAGAGGGAAGAAAATCGTAGTAATTAATTGCGCCTTCTTTACCATAAGCAAGACTAGGGTTAATTGAAGAAATGAAATTTTGTTTTGTTCCCTCAGAACGAATCCCTGTAACAATTTCTGTTTTTTCAGTTTTCAAATTGAATGAAAAATATGCGGCATATATATTTTCATTAGCAGAATAAGTATTGGGATTAGCTACATCACCTAAAGGGTTCTGTGGTCCATTATTATTGGACCAAAGAGAAGCATAGATATCTACAAATGGCTGCCCTTGATTAGAGGTTATAGCCGGTTGAAATAGGTATGCATTATAAAAATTATTGCGATGCTTATTGCGATACAAACCACCTAATGAAAAACCTATTTCCTTTTTAAAAAATTTGGTCTTAAAATCAATCCTTGGGTTTATACAAAAATCTCTTTCTGTATTTCTAAGCCAAACACGGGTTAAGGGTTCTAACAATAATGGTGCTTGAATAATTTGTCCATTAGGATATTCAATGAGACTAGTCCTTGATGATAACTCAGACCAATCTGGATATAATCCTTTAGCAACAGAATAAACCATCGGTAAGATGATGGAAAATTTTGAGAATAATTTTGTATTCCAGATAAAACCCACACTATATAAGGCTTGCTCATGTAATCTGGAACGATTAGATATTTTAATACTTCCAGTACCTGGTATACTTCTTCCCTGAGTAAGACTGGTATCTGTTCTATTTCTGGTATCTATGTCTTTTTCTTTAATATAAAACTGGTAAAGAGAAATAGTGTTGTTTTGTGAAATTTTATAATCAAGCTTGGTATGAATGCTCTCTTTAATAGTTGTAGAAGTAAATTTGTTAAGATAAAAATTGGTAAGCCCAGGAGCGTTGTCTAGCTGTGGTTCGCTATTTTGAGCAATAAAGAAATTACTACTACCAGTTGTTTGTTTCTGATAATCGGTTGCTAGTAAAACCCCTAATTTATTCTGTAAAAATCTTTTACCCCATACCATATTTCCTAACACATTTAAACCTGGAAATCTGTCTGAAAATGATAGATTATTTTTTGTAAAATTGCTACCTTTTGCATAATAATTAGGTCCATAAATTTCGTATGGGGATTCTTTTTGTACATCCTTCCAATTGAAAGAGAGGTAGGGCTGATTTGAAAAATAGGAATTGAATCCTGTTTGCAGATTTGCTTTCAAAATTGGTTTTTCAGGAGCATTGCGTAAAACTAAATTCACCACCCCACCAATTGCATCTCCTTCCATATCTGGTGTGAGATTTTTATAGACTTCTAACCTTTGAACAATATCCGCAGGAAAAAAAGATAGGGGCACATAACGAACTTTATCTGCTGGGCTTGGAATTTTAAAACCATTGACCAAGGTATAATTGTATTTTGGATCAATACCCCTAATAATAGTTCTAATGGGATCTCCGGCACGTTCTGTGGTTGTAGATAACCCATTTACCCTACGAGTAACATCAGCAATTGTTAGATCACTTGTACGTTCAATTGCTTCTTCTGAAACAAAATCAACAATAGGAATAGAAAACTTTTGCAATTGAAAAACTTTTTTTTCAGAACCATCAGCTACATAATTGCTATAAATGGTAATACCCTGCAGACTATTTAACAACTCTTCCAAGGCAATTGTTAGATGAAGTTGAAAATTATCCTGCAGAACAACCAAAATAGTATCTGTTTTGTAGCCAATGCTGCTAATTATCAGTTTGGTGCTGCCTGGCAATAGATTCTCAAGAATAAAGTTCCCCTTAAAATCACTGATAACAGATTTGTTAGTTCCCAAAACAAATAGTTTGGCACCTGCAATACCTTGTTTTGTTTGTTTATCTATAATAGTACCTACAATAATGCCGTTGGCGCTAACTTTTGAGGGCAATAAAAATAAGCAGAAAATTATGCTGAAGAAAAAGGTGCCGTAACAATAAAAAAACAATAAATGCCCAATTTTCTTTCCCATCATTGGTAAATCCTATTAGTGTTGATTACCCGTTCCATCAGATTGAAAAGCCCCAAAATCCTTTCCAGGTTGCGTTAATTCAGTAACACCAAAAACTGGATCTGTTTTAACAACTCCATAGGCAGTAAAGCCGGTGAATGCCTTGCCAATTGCTGGTGAATTAGATTGTAAACGAAAATTAAAATTTCCTGCAAAATTAAGAACGCTAAAGTTACTTGTGCTTGGTAAAGGCAATTGATATTTTACAAATAAAGGATTGTTTGCACCCGGTAAAGTAGCATTACCCGCGTTTATATCTCCAGTTTTAATAGAAGTAATGAACCCTGCAGGTAAAAATTGCTGGGTGATGTTTACATTATCACCATAATTATAGGTATAGCCATATTTAGTATTGGCTGTATCTGCCAGTGGGGTTGCACCTCCCCCACCAAGCACACTTAATCCATAAGCACAATTAACCAACAAATTATTATATGCTAATCCTCTTCCAGCATTTTCAAAATCTATTGACCCACCCTCACCAGCTTTTGCCTGGCGAAAACCACCGCATACTATTGTATTATTATAGGTATTCATGTTGCTTTGAGGCGATAGACCTCCAGCATTAGAAGTTTTAAAGGCATTTCCAGTTCCTCCAACAGCTAGATTATAGGCAATATCCCCAACGCTGCCACTTTTTACATTAACGCATTCACCAGCAGTAAGTCCAACCTTTTCAAAAGTATTCCTCAGAATTTCAAATTTTCCACCTGCTGGCCTTACCATGTCATTATTAGAGCCATAAAACCAATTATCTTCCAACACCAAATTAGCAGACGGATTTCTTATAAATATACCATAACGTGGTTTACCTGCACGCAAAGGATCATTGGCAGCAGCAATGCCACCAAGATATTCTAACCTGGTCCATTTTATTATAATATCGCCTGAACCTGCACCTCCTTGAATCCCTCCCCAATAGCCTGCAAAAGCAGGATCTGTTATAGGATCCTGAGGATCTAATGATGGATTAGATTTAAGAGAAGGGTAAGCAATGGTAAAAATATTGGGGTTTGACTTAGTGCCTAAACAAAGAAAAGTACCATTAATTACAAGTGCCGGCGCATGGTTCTGCGTACCCATTTTAGCTACCCCAGATGTTTGCCCAACAATTAACACCTGAACACCACTTTGTATTACAAGCGTATCTCCATTGTTGATCGTAGCATCTGCAAAATCGGTAGATAAATAATAGATTTGGCCAGCCTTAAGTGTACCCTTAATTGAGCGGCCATTTGAGCCATTTTTAGTATTAAGCGTATCTCCATTATCTATAAAAACCCCTGCACTAAATTCCTTACTTGAAATAGTGATATTTTGGTCAGAAGATTTTGAACAGGCTGCAAAGAAAACAAGCAGAAATAGAAAAATACTATTGTAAATAATTTTTGTCATATTTTTTTTAAAAAAAGGGTCAGATTTATTGAGTATTTTTTTTATAATGGTTTTTTCGAATTTCATCTTCATCATCCATATCGGGACCTTGTTCTATTTTTCTCCAGTCAATCGGACGATTGTATTTTTTCATCGCCTTCTCTACATCAAAAACACGCTCATCATGCTTCTCCAAAGTATAGGGAGTATAATCAGGTTTTTCTGTAAAAAAATCTTGCAACAAAGAAGCGGTAACATCATAATGATTAACATAAGGAACACCTAAAATATTGTAGATGGTTTTTATAATAGAACCAAAATTTGCGTGGGTATGACTAACATATCCTTTTTTTACATAAGGACCAGCCATCATTAAAATACTCCTATGAGCATCTATATGATCTACCCCTCCCTGAGGATCATCTTCTGTAATTATTACCAACATGTTTTTCCAATACTTGGTACGAGATAAAAAGTGAAGGATTCTTCCAACTGCTAAGTCATTGTCTGCCACAAATGATTGAGGGTAATTATAACCATCTGCAGGTCTTACACCAGCACCGTGATCATTGGGTACTTGCATGGTGATTAGAGAAGGTAGTGGCTTTTTTCCTTTGATCCACATTTTAGTAAACTCAGATTCAAATTGATTCATTCTAAACTGATCAGGAATATTCATATTAAAGCCAGCATAATTGTGACTCGTTCTTGTAAACAAGGCTTTTTGCATTGGCACCATTACGCTATGTCCTGCACCAGTGGCAGTATCCATCCATTCTTCGCGTACATGCGCAGTTTCATTGGCTTCGCCGAAATTGTAGAAATTGATTTTTTTTCTTTCCAATGCTTCCCATAGTCCACCAATCTCTCCATAATCTTCAGGATCCATACTTCCTGTAGAACCAGGAAAACGTCGGCCGGGGGCTGAAGAAAAAAACTTTGCTGATTTATCAACACTAGAATTACTTTCTACCCATTCGTTGGGTATTACCCCTAACATCCAATGATGGCCATGGATAGAAGCATCACTATCACAATAAAAATTATCACTAAAAGAAAATTGTTTGGCTGCTTTGTGGTGATTTGGAGTGATTTTTACATTTTTGAATTTAGACTTAAATGAATCAGGAAAGGTATATTCACAATCTACTCCAAACCTTGCAAGGGTACTATCTCCGTTGGCATTTTTTAATTGTCCAAAAACTTCGTCGTAGGTTCTATTTTCTTTAGTAATATAAACTATGTATTTAATCGGAGTTTCATGCAATCCTGGTAATGCAGGTAGCGGATTTTTGGGATTATCTTTTACCAACGTACTCACAAAAGTATTATTGATGCTTTGCGATGTATAAGATTTTAGTTGATCAGCATTTGGAATAATTACTTTTTGAAAAGTCCCCAACTGTATATCCCCAACATAACTACCTTGTGGCGGTCTTACAAATCCGATACCTCCATTTGGTCCAGCCCCTAGTCCCCTACAAGAAATAATAAATAGGTCCTTTTGGTCAGCTGACAACTGAACTCTAGTTGGACCCCATCCTGCAGGTATCAAACCCTTGGTTAATTGAGTAGCTACATCTACAACGGCCACTGCGTTGAAACCTAGTAGGGCTACATACAATGTTTTTTCATCTTTACTTAACGTAATTCCAAAAGGCAACAAACCGCGAAATTGATCAATTCTTTTGTCAACCTTGATAGGAATATGTCTTAAAATTTTATGATTTTTATAATCAATGACAGCAATATTATCATTGGTAGCATTGGTTACATAAATAAATTGTTTACCTACTGCAATTGAATTGGGACTTGCCCCACCAACTACTTCTGCACCTTCAATCATTTCCCCTACTTGTAAACCTGTTTTAAATTTATCCACAACTTTGTTGGTAGCAAGGTCGATTGAAAAAACACTCATGGCCTCTGGAGAATTAGGGCTTCCAAGTCCTGGTATTTTTTTTCCTTCTACTTCAGTTCCTTCGATAGATTCTTTTGTATTGTTGCCATAAGGATGATGAGAAATCATCAATGAATTATAATTATCTTTTGTCATGCCCGTAACCAAAGGATAGGAATACATGCCCACATTAGCAACGAAAGCCATTTTTTTATCTGCGCTAATTGCCAAACCAAAAGGCTGACGACCGGCGGGTATAGAGGCAGTTATTTTTTTATTGGTGAGATCATATCTTACCAAACGAAAATTACCTCTATCCAAAATCAACAACTCATTGTTATTTTCATTCAATAGAAGATCAGAAGTAAAACTATCTCCAAAAACTGTTTCACCAATTTTCCCATTCAGAGATATTGAATCAATGCGTTTAAATTTTTCAATATCATAAACGATTACAGAACCATCATCGCCGCCGCTCAAGTAAACTGTTTTGGAATCAGCTGCAAAGGCAACCCCTAAAAAAGAACCTTCAGGAAGAACTCCAGGAAGCGTTGCCTTATTAATTGAATCATTTGAAAATGGACTAGCACTCAAGGGTTG
>Ga0114960_10002098_pt1 | contig 15739 bp, 12 predicted proteins | sample C_130625_MF_Meta_FD_92637 | JGI IMG/M metagenome (GOLD analysis project Ga0114960, IMG submission 92637) | Freshwater microbial communities from Lake Croche, Canada to study carbon cycling - C_130625_MF_MetaG | ecosystem: Environmental > Aquatic > Freshwater > Lake | place: Lake Croche, Canada... | reverse complement strand
GGTGCAATTGTACGTCAAAATTATTAAAAATTTTATAATAAAAAAATATTTACTATTATTATAATATGACTTGGCCTTCATTAACTCCTACTTATGGACTCGGCAGTTCCGGTAGATATGGTCCTGCAATGCTTATCAGCAGCCCTCGCACCAAGAACGGCTCTCAAGGTCGCATTTACGCATGGATGAAGAATCATGGACAAGGACAGCAATATATTTTATTTTTGATCAATGCTATTGGTCCACAACCTAATGTCAGTCGATGGTCTATGATGTAAATATTTGTTTACTAATTTTATTATATATTTATTATAAATATATAATTTTAGGGTTTATACAATAATAAAGAAATTATATAATTATTAAATATTTAGGAAATGGATTTGGAGCGTTAAAACTTTTAGTAGCTATTAAATTTTATAATGATGGTCAAAGTTTGATTTGATATCATATAATATTTTTTTTAATTTTAGGCGCTATCATGTCTTTTATACTTATAAAAATACGTAAAAATCGCTCTTTAGGAATTTATTTTATTTTCTTTTTATATTATATAAAAAAATGAGTTTTATGAATTCGATGTTTGGAACAGGACAATATGGACAACAATATGGACAACAATATGGACAACCATATGGACAACAACAGAGTATGTTCGGTTCAATGTTTAGCAGCGTAAGACTTAACCAACAAACAATCGGCACTATTATGTCTCAATTGCAGCAACAAGGTGTCCCACCAAACTCAGTTCAAGATATAAGTCAAGTCCTTAATGAAATGATGTTTAATGGAACTGAAAAAGTTAGTAACATTTTGAAACAATATATTTCTCCCGAATTAGCACAACAAGTTCTAAATAAAGTTGCATTAGAAGAACTCGAAGATGAAATTGAAAGTGAAATAGAAGGGGGACCTTCAGGACGCAGAATGGGTGCAAATGGTATGGGTGCAAATGGTATGGGTGTAAATGGTATGGGTGTAAATGGTATGGGTATGGGTGTAAATGGTATGGGACGTCGTGGTATGGGTGTGGGACGTCGTGGTATGGCTCCAGGTATGGGTATGGGTTCTGGTACATATGGAACATTCGGAGGTAAAAAACGCAGAACTCGCCGAAGAAGGCAACGTGGAGGAGAGGGTACTACGGATTATATTCCTCCTACTGGTGGAAGGAGACGCAGGCGCAGAAAAAGTACTCGCAGACGTTAATTACAATAGAAAAAAGATATAAAATCAATTACTACATATTTGTAGTAATGGATTTAGTTGTCGTATCTGATATTTATGATCCAATTATAGATGATAAAGGGAACTATGTGGATTATTTACCACCTTCTAGTAAATTTCAAAATGGACTGCGATGTGTATGTGGTTCTAGAAAAGAACATGTATTCGATAGTCGCCAGAGTTTTTCATCACATACTAAAAGTAAAACACATCAAAAATGGCTCACCGATTTGAATAACAATAAGATGAACTATTTTAGTGAAAACATAAAGCTGAACGAAACAATAACTACTCAAAAAATGATTATTGTAAAGTTACAAAGAGAGAATGATGAATATGTTAGATTGATTGCTCGTTTGACAAAAAAAATAGAAAGCAAAGAGAACACAGATATTGTAATAGACTTGATAAGTTTTGACTAAAATAAAAGAATTATTTTTTTTTGTAAAAAAAAAATTTAGCTATATAATATAAAATGAGCAATGATAATATTGTTGGTGAACTTAGTTTTTACTACAACAAACTTCCTTACACAAGTCGTGTAGAACTTCCTGATGCAATTGTTTTATATGAGATTAACGATATTTTTGCCTCGGGTACAACAGATATTATTGGTAAGGTTAATATACAAACTACTATTTATAAACACGACACAACTAATATTGGAAAAATTGAAGAAATATATGTCTTTTCAACTGGTTCATTTGAAGTTGTTTTTTTAATAGATGATATATCTCAAGATGGTAAATTTAAACAAAATCAACTATACTATGGACAAGTTGTAGCAGGTTCTGGAAATTTCTTGGGGAGTGTTGGGACTGCTAGTGTTTTTGCAGAAACTGATAAAAGAGATATAAAAGTAACATTTAACAAGGTTTGGGATTACCCTTTAGAAACTTCCAAATAAAAAATTAATTTTAAAATTATTTTGAATTCACTTTATTCATCATAATATAATAAATATAATAAATATAAATTTATATTTATTATATAGTAAAATTATTTAGCCTTTTCCATAATACGATAAAACATATATATACCTACACAAGCCAAACCAACAAAATATAATTGATCTATTGGGTCATTAGACATGGGTATTTCTTCACTATCCGTTAAAGTTGTGAAACCAGTTTTGCACTTTTCATTTGTAATAGGATTTGTATTATTACCAAACCAGCAAGGATTCATTGATTTAATGTCTGACAATGTTACATAATGACTTTCAGAACTAGAATTATTATTATTGTCAATAGTTTGCATTTGTAACACTTGGCAAGAAGGTGTTCCTCCATCACTAAATGCACGAAAAACACTCGAAGGGTCCAATACATTCAATGCTTCAATAGAACCAGGAATTAAACCTCTAAATTCAGTAAAATTAACATTCATACCACTAGAAATAAATGGAATATTACCAGTAGGTACATTATTAATATAAATGTATCTATCTGCTTCTTCACATGATGATGAACCACTATTATCTTTTTTACAAGTATCTACAGCTTTACATTGTGAACCTGTTTTTAAAAAATATTTATTTCCTAAAGGACCACCTGTAGAAGATGCTCTGCTATTTCCTGATACTAATATTTTAACATATTCTTCAAGTGCATCTATATTTCTTCCGAGTTGTGGCATCGTACCCCTATCACTCATGCTAAGTTGATCTGGTCTTCTAATATTATTTTGATAAGGGTAATCTTCTATATCAGATTTAGGTTTATTTGACATTACTTACTTGTTAAAATATATGAATATATTTATTTTATATAAAAGTATAATTAGATTTAGATTAACCCATTTCTGGATCTTTTTCTGGTTCATTTGGTACTTTAGGATTGCTAACTGCATTCCCCATTTCTTTAACAGATTGCATTACGTCTCTCATTTGTGAATCTAATGTGTCAATACGTTTATTTGTATCTTCATCTGTCTTTTTTAATGTAGTAATTTCAGCTGAATTTTGCTGAGATAATCGGTATGCATCGCCTGCGATATCACAACCACCTTCTGCTCCTTCTATGACACGTGAATTTGCTAAAATAATTTGATATCCTATTAAAAATATAAAAAATATGATTAATGTATTTAATAACATGAATATATATATAATATTATTACTTTTATTTTCTTTAATAATAATATAAATGTCATCAGCAGTTTACCCATTAGGAATGAATTCAAAACCTGCATCAGGGTATAATCATAAAAGCACAATATCAAATAAACAATATGTTACATGGAAGGGTACTGGTATTAATAGTAACCCTGTGGGTACCGCGCCAGGTCACATAAGACCTTTAACCAATAATGACCCTGGTAATGTATTTCAAACTGGTTTTGGATTAGCAAGACCAATTAAACATTTTAGAAAAGGTCGAGTGATTGTGTCAGAACCGATTGTTGCTAATAATCTTATAGGTGTTGATCCTACAAATGGTGCTATACCTATAAATATCAACGAAGCCGCACTAATTAACTATAATATGAATCGTTTTGTAAAATCAAGTAAAGGTAGTTCCCTAGGAGGCGGTTTTGGTGGTTCTGGTCTATTAAATGACATGCAAGACAAGCCAGGAGGTTTCTCAGTTAGACTAAATACTCCTGGTGAAATTAGAAAATCTGATGCCGATTGCAAAAAATGTGAGGGCATATCAATTGTATCTGATTACTATCCAAATACAACATTTTTGGAAGAAAATCCAGAACCAAATACTCAAAACAGAGTGTTATGCTGCAACGACGAAATCAAAGCCAAACGTCGTGCCATTTATGCTAGTACAAATCTAAAAAAAAATTATTATACTACTACAAAACAATATTTACAAAATCGTTGTAAAACTTATGAACAAAAAGCATTTAATTTTTTGTCTTATAGAACAAATTTGGACGCATCTATATATGGTGCAAATCCTTATTATATTAGTACAGACGGCAATAAAGGCAGCACACCCGGTAGCCCACTTTCCTTAACAAATACATACTTAGCTAACTGCCAACCTGGTGCTCAGATTTTTGATGCCACTGAAAATGCTCTTATTTCGCAAATGTTGTCTATTATGGTAAATGCTAATATTTTGACGCAATCACAAGTCAATACATTTTACACACTTGGAATTAATTCAATACAAGGATTCTTTAATTGGTTAAATGGTCTGCCACCAAGTCAAAAAGCACCTGCTCTAAAAGTGTTTACTGATTTCATTAGCAATCCTTATTGGGGTATGCCATTATCTGGACCATCAAACCCTGCTGGTTGTCAATTGGTAGTATACAAACCAAATAATTATCAATATGCTAAACAAGGTGCAGTAGATTCTTCTACAAGAAACTTAAAATTGGTAGTGGATACCATTTCTACAAATGCTGCATCCATTCAAAATTATAATAATACAGGTCCTCTTCTAGTGAATGCAAACCAAATATATGCCGGTGTAGACCCTAATATTTCTAATTTATATAAAAATAAAGCACCTACTTGCAATACACCATGGCCGCTCAATTTTTCTCATGCAAATTTTCGTCAAAACAAGAAATTATGTTATTACAAAAAATTGCCACAATATCAGAACCCTGCTTCACAACCATCACCATATCGTTATTATCCTGGAACCATTATTAGTTCAAATCATTTCTCTCAATCTCCTAATACATATAATACTACAACAGGAACAAGGTCTAGATAATTAAATTATCATCATTTATATTTTCGAGTTCTGTATTTTTCTTATATTCTTTTGTAATAGGTAGAAAAATATTTATTTTTTCTGAAAATTTATTGAATGGAATCTTATGTTTTTCGCACCATAAGACTGATTTTTGAATATTTGATTTCTTAATTATTTCTATTTTCTCATCACGATTTTTATTTTTTAATATATTAATAATTGAATCAAGTGAATCTATTTGTTGCTGTCCAATAATTATATTTATATCTTCTAATTTTGTAGTAAAATAATAAGGTATATCAAAATCTAAAATAGAAACTATTTGTTTATTTTCTAGCTTCTTAAGAAATACTAGTAGTCTATAATAATTTAGTTTTAAAAGTTTTCCACTATTTTTACAATATTTAAATTTTTTACAAATAATATATTTATCAAAAGTAGTTATATTACTAGTATTTGGTTTCAAAACATATACTTTATCATACAAAGAAGATAATATATACAATATATCTACCACGGGTTTATGAAAAAGATTATCCATTTTAATAATACAACTACCATTTAATGCTTGATTTTTTAAAATAATCATTATAAAATGTATCAATGAAATAATATAACTATCATAATTTGTATTATTTGCTTCAAAAAATAAAAAATCAAATTTTGTTTCTTCAATAGAAAAAATTACATCTTCAGTTATTTCATCATGACAAACGACTTCATCACTATAATTCTCACGCAACATTTCAAAACATTCAATTGAATCGTGATTATTACGTGTTAAATGCAGAGTTTTTATAGGATTATTTTTATATGGTTCAAAAACATTTAATATAGTACAAACTTCTAAGAAATCGTAAAATATATTAGTTTTTGGTTTCAACTTACTAACGGAATATTTAGAACCTGGAACTTTTGAAAAAATGTATTCGTATGGATTAACTATTTTTATAACTTCATCATAAGAAATATATGTTTCATTACTATTTTTTAAATTATATTTAATTTGTTCATTAAGTTCGTTATAATATTTAAACAAACTACTAGAAATATATGGTGTAGAAATATATGGTGTAGAAATATATGGTGTCTGTAATTTTTCTTTATCATTTGTAGGGTTAATATTAACCCAATTATTTATTTTTGGTATTATATAATAACTCATAGGTTATGTTATATGTATATTATATAATATATTTAAGTTTGTTATTTTCTTTATAGTTAATTATCCTCTTCGTCTGATTCAATAATTATTTTTTTTTTGATAGGTTTATCTTTTTTCTCTTTCTCTTTCACTTCTTTTTTCTTTTTCACTTCTTTTTTCTCTTTCATTGCTGGAGTAATTTGGATAACTTCGTTAATTTCAGGTTCATTTAATGCTTCAGTTGCTGCAACTAGTAATAATTTTTTACTCAATTTACGAACCTTAACTTTTTCTGAAGAAATTTCTTTTACTGCAACTTCCACTGCATGTTTTGTTTCTTTCTTGTTTATTATTGCACTTTCATTATACTCACCTAATTCTAATTCAATTGCTTCTGTATTCACTACTCTGACTTTTTTATATACAAAATAACGATTCAAGAATGAAATTTTTTTTTCAATAGAAGACATCATCGGTGCATCTCCATAATCTTTTGCTTTGAATTTATTACGAGTAATTTCATCCAACATATTCAAAAACAATTCACTAAAATATCCACTTCCTTCTGGTAAACCAAATTCTATTGCCTCTTCACGTGTAATAATTTCAAAACCATATGCTGACATAACACGATTTAAATAATCAAAATTAACTAAATACTCAGGTATAACTTGATTTATCGACTCTTGGAATACGTCAATTCTGTAACCAATTGAGCTTGAATCATCCTCAAATGTATCCGAACTATAACCTTTTATAATTTCCCAAATTTTCTTTTCATTTTCAACTATTTTAACAGAATCACCTGTTTTTGTTTTCTTAAGTTCATTAAAAACCAATTTGCCATCATATGCAGTACCAATAAAATATCCATTATGTTTAGTGCATTCAGATATATTTTTCATAAATCCTTTTAATGTATCAGGGTTTTCAAAGAAATAGTGAATTGCAAATTGACAAGAAGTAACATTAAATCCATCTGCACCCTTTCCATATTGTCTAGCAACTCCGGGACCAAGATTTTTAGGTCCGTTTCCAAAGACCGCATTAGTAATTTGTTTAGCCTTTTCACTTAACATTGCACTTCCATCTTTTATATTATATGCACTATTACCATTAACAAATAAAGCATAAGGGACTTGTTTATTTGTTTTGCGCGCATTTAAGAATCTGGCACATGCACCATCAAGACGATTCTCCAAATTGTCTTTCGATATATCCACACCAAATACAAAGGATAACCTTGATGCAATCCACTTAGGAAGGTCTCCGGCTTTTCCACAAGCCATATCAATCAATGTATCACCTTGTTTTGATACACCATAAATCAAGTGTTTTTTAACATACAAGTTATGAAATTGTTTCATAGCATCTGTTTTGAATTTGCCTACAGGTGTATTATAATACTTGTCTTCGCTTATACTGATATCTGGAATATTTTGACCAGTTGCTAACATATCTTCAGTAATTCTGCCTGTAGGATGGATTGATTTCCAATTACTATTACAAACATGATATGCATTTCCGTATTCTTTTTCACCTTTTCTTAGTCGTGCTGTTTTATCATAACGAACACGCAATGGTACCCATTTCCATCCATCTTCTTTTGTCAAATCATATCTAAACTCTACAATAGTGTTGTCTTCAAAAACTTGGTTTTCTTCTGAAAACATTTTTTTACCTCCTGAGCTGTCCATATGCAACATAATATTACATAAACCAGCATTCACATCATACGGCTCAATAGGATAAAAACGTTTTGGAACATATTCATTCTCTTCTTTGTCTTCATAACGCACTTTATATTGCGGTAATTTGTCATCAATAATATCTTGACATGGATTTATATAACCATCACGTTTTTCATTAAAACCACACCTTAATACAATTTGTTTATATTCATTTAGCTGAACGACTTCACTATTGTTCTGACCATCTTCAAATATGGTTTTCACTATATCATCACCATTAACACCTTTCTCAGTAGTAACCAAGAAATCAATTGTATTGTATTGAGGTGGTTTCCACTTAAATGAATATTCCCATGTGATTTTTCCAACAGGACCGGCGCGTCCTACTTCTGAAGAACCCACTCCATAAAATGCGTGGCTGAAAATCAGACCATCTGTGTTGTATTCAAAACGTCCTTCTTTTTCTTTTTTCAAAATTTGATTACATCCTTCAAATATTGTCTGTTTTGGGTTATTCGGGAAGAATTCCTTAACACAAAATCTTAATGGACATATTAAACCATCTGCAACCTTAAACTCAGTTACCTTTGTACCTTTATTGATATTGGTAATTGCAACAGCATTTAAATTTTGCCTGACAAAATGTAAGAGATTATATCTGGATTTATACAAATCTTTTTCTCCCTCTTTCATCATAAAAGTATATGAACGAACATCTTCGCGTTTAATATAATAAATATCAAAGGCTGCATACAAATTAATGAATTTGCCATATTTATCGTGTGCAATTAGCTCACCATCTAACAATGCATTAAAACATTCTTCATTATCTGTTCTGGCTCCTGTAAAGATAACATCCATATTTGTATTAATTAAATACATTTTACCATCTTGTGAAATATATAATAAATTACGTTCTCCGTCTGCTTTATCAGTAACTACAAAATCTTTGCGAATATTTGGCTGATTTGAATTTTCATTTATTGCTGAAATGTTTTCCATTTGTAATGTATAAGAATTTGGTCCTATAAAATTTCTACTTGAAACATATTTCTTCGGATCATACGCGTCAGTCAAAATAAGCTTCATATATGATTCAATTACTGATTTCTGTTCAGGATATGATACAGGATAATTTGTGCCTTGTAGACCAGACAACACATATTTAATACCCTTTCTTAATCCATCTAAAATTAATTTAGGTGTATTAAACTTTGTTCCTGGACCAACCTTTCTGTTGTCTATTTCTAATTCAATCTCATAAATTTCCTCGTTATTTAATACATTCGACTCATCGAGAGTGTATACGGAAATAATAGGGCCACGATTTTCGCGACCAAATTTGTCTTTCATTTTGTTACCATATTTAACAATACTTAAATCTACATTGAACGGAAAATCTTTGTGTTCAAATGTCACACGATTAATAAGACGAAACTCTTTTTTAGATTTGCGCCAATTATCAAGTAAGTTTTGAACAATTCCAGTTTTCACAGAATTCTCAGCACTATATGTAACTCTGAAATTATAATCGTCAAAATCAACTGGAAACACTTTTTCCCTATTAATAAACATAGGACCTTTTGTCATGTGGTCGACAAACAATTTATTTGGTAAATTTTTAATATCGTTTGTTTTACAATATTCTTGAATATTTGACAAACTTTTAATATCTGTTCTAATATTTGACATTTTAAATCGTCCTGTAGTGCTATCAAGAAATTCACAATTTACTCGCAAATAATAGTTGCCATTTTCTTCACCTAGTGCAGTAAAACCAGACGATTTCATTTTTTTAACTACATTATCGTAATTATTTTTTGTAATGCTTTTAATACCCTTTGTTCCAAATTTAACTTCTAGTTCACCATTTCTATTGTTGTCAAAATATGTTTTTACTAAATTATCAAACAAGATTTGTGGAGGAGGGCGCCCTTTTTTGTTTACTGGTTCTTCAATAACTTCTTCTTCTATAACTGGTTCTTCTATTACTTGTTCTTCTATTACTTGTTCTTCTATTACTTGTTCTGGTGTTTCTGGTAAAAATGTCTTTTTTTTTGGAGGCGTATCTTCTGGTGAAAACCTAGAAATAACATCTTTAGGGTCATCATGTATGGGTGGTGTTCCAGAAGGTGTTCTTGGACCATTTACAGATAAAACAAATTTGGTTTCTTTCACTTTTTTGTCCAACATCTTCTTTAAAGTAGTATATTTGTTGACTATACCCATTTTCTTCAAATTAGCTTTCTCAGTGTCAGTTAAACCATCATATACTTGCTGTATATTTGGATTTGACATAATTTCTAATAATTGGATGGCAGATTCTCGATTAATAGTTTTTATTTTTGTTTGAACACTTCTATCAAGTTTTTTATAAAAGTTATTTAATTTATCAGAACCAAAATCATTGCCTCCGTCTAAATCATATTTTGTTTCTTTCTTTAAACTTATAGAACTCATTGTTATAATATATAATAAGGACATATTTTTAAATTGTTGTTCAATTTTTTTAATATCTAAAAATACTGAACAATTGACTCATATAAGTCTTTTTTTGTCTTATTCTTGCCAGTTTCTGTATTGATTATTGCGATTGCTAATCTTTCACATATAATGACTAGTTCTTCTACTTTATATGCAGACATTGCTTTTATAGGTTTATCAATCTTATCAAGCTTATAAAGAGTCTCTCTAATATTATCAATATTTTCTTTAGTACCTGTTTGATAACCATATTTTTTTACATATTTAGATACTTGGTTTTGCTCTTTAACAATGTAGGTGACATTTGTATCATTCATTAACGACTCAAAATATGTCTTTTTACTAATATATATCACATTTAAATTTGCAATTGCACACAATGTTAGAAATGTTTTTGCATTTAAAACTGCATCATTTGCAAGATTACTTTCAATATTGATAATAGTATCAAATTTATATAACTTAACAATATTTTTATTATTACGAATAAGGGAAACCAAATCAATTTTCAATTGTTTTTCTACCAATGAATTTTTATTATTTAATGTTTCGTATGCAACTTCTCCATTAGCTAAAATATAATAACACCAAAAAAGTGTGTCTTTTTCAAAAGGAATAAATATTTTTTCACTATCTTGTTTCTCTTGTTTCTCTTGTTTATTTTCATACACTTTACTATGTCCAATTTTTTGTCTTAATGCTTTTTGTATACGAATATCATCAAGCATATAATCTTGTAATTGATTTATTACATCATTATATTCCAAAGAATCTGTAAATTCACTCCGAATTAAAGTAGTCATACTTATATTTTATTATATTTTATCTTTAATATCTTTTGAAAAATATGTATTACGATAATCTTCTTTTTGTCTCTCAATTGTAGTTAAATTTTGCTCTTGTGTAGTAACATATTGAATAAATATTGTGAGCTCTTGAATAATATCCTTATTCAATTCAGAGAGATTAATGTGAATACCATATTTATTTTCATTTAAAGTGACATTTTCATGCTTATTCATGATACGCAATATTTCAATTTGATTAAATTTATTCATTTTCTCAATGGTTTCTCTAATATAATTTAATTCACTTACTGAATAATTATTTATATCATTAATATCATTAGTGTTCATAAATGTTTCCATAATATAATTATTATGTTATGTTGTTTTTAAATATTGATTTATAAAATATATAACTATAAGTAAAGAGAGAAATAAAAAAGAAATATAAGTAAATAGATAAATATAAAAAATAAAGAAATTTATTTATAATTAATTCAATAGATTAGTGTCTATTTTACTCATTCTTCAATGACAAGTCTAGGTTTAAAATTCCCTGATTTACCTTTAGGATTTGCTACAAATTCTTTTTCTTTAATTAGCTCTCCAATAATGGAAACATATTTATCATTTAATTCAAACCTCTGACCAACGACTCTAACATTTATTTTGTCACCTTCTTTAATTTCGGCAAAGTGAGGAACACTATAATGATGGTCTTTTGCTACAAATACCACGACTGGTGACGGAACTTCTCCTTCACTTTCAGCACGGATACCAGCTTTTGTAATATTTTTGGCAACGCATGAAATAATCATACCTTCTACCGGAAAACAAATATCACATTCAAATACGATTTCAAATAATACTTGATTTCCTCGTTGAATTATTCCACTTGAGTATGTAATGATTTTAACAGAACCTGGCTTAATAAACCCTTCTACAACACATTTACCTTCAAAATTTATTTTTATATTTTCTTCAATGTTTTCAAGTAAATTTTTACCAATTGTTACAAGAGGCAAAGCTATTTTTCTAGTGAGTAAACATCGTGAATAAATAGTCTGTAACTTGTCTCTTCTTCTTCTTTGTTTTGGTAATTTAGCTACTGGTTCCATTATATATTATACATATTATCTTTTTATTTTATTTTTATTCAATTTTATATTTTTTTAAATATAAAATTTTAAAAATATATATAAAATATATAAAATATATAAAATATTATACAAATAATAAAAATTTATTCAAATTGTATACATCTTATGCCATATGGCAAGTTCTGGCGATAAAAACCATTTCTTACTTTCTCTCTTTATATCATTAAAATATCTTAATATGAACTCTTGTGTTATACATAACTCTACTTGACCAACTGCTTCACTAATTATTTCCTTGCCGTCTTTCTGTACTTTTGTGCTTTCTTTTGTATATATTTCTTCGCCTAATATTTCATTTAGTTTTTGCATAGTCTTGATTTTACCTGATTCATCGCATCTAGCACCTGTATCACGTTTTGAAGTAATATCTTTTGTTTTAAATACTAAATAACGATTGCTCTTTTCATAACCAATAAAACCAATAATTTTATTATATTCTGATGCAGTAAATGTGAGAATATTTTTTGCAACAGGTGAACTAGCAATTTCTCTCTGGTCTTCTGGTTCTGCTTCAGTCCATTTATTATTTTCGTCTAATATCATAATCATTCTTTTTCCTAACTTATACATAATAAATGCAGTAAAACTCTTCGTTGTAATACTATTCATTTGAAAGTATTCTTTGGCATACCATTCAATACTTTGTCGTGTCAATTTATCTAACGAATATAAGTAATTCATAATTTCTAATTTTTCTTCAAATAAATGAGTTTCTAACATATGAGCTATTAAAAAAGGTATTAATAATTCTTTTGAATCTGGATAATCCTTTGTCATCTTCTTCATAACAATTCCGCAATGTTTAAACCAATTATCATCTCCTCTTGGAACACTTGTTTTCTTAGTAAAATCTAAACAAACTTCAAAGTTCACCTTCATCTCATCTAATAATCGTTTTCCTTCGGAATAAGAAACATCTACTGATTTTTCTGCTACGGCTTTTGTTTTTTCTGTTACGGCTTTTGTTTTTTCTGCTACGGATTTCTTAATATTAAATTTAATCATCTCATGCTTATAATCAATAGGCACAGAGCGATCAAATAATGTTGTATTTTTGTCCCGCAATTCAACTGGTTGAAATAAATAATATTCACCAATATTAACTAATCTTCCGTCTCTCCCATATTTATCTGTAATGAACTCATTTTGATCTTCAATAAGCTTGGTAAGTGCAGCGAAAATTTGCACAAATGGATATTCTTTTTGAATTCTTATTTCACGAAGAAGAACATCTTTTTTATAGAAAAAACTCTCTTTCATAAGCATTCGAATTCGTTGTAAGATTTTATCCATATTCATAAGAATAAATTTCTCATCATATGTATCTTCATTTAATTGCGTTTCATCTATTTCTACATTAGGACGACAATCATAATCACATTTTGCCATGTAATCACATGAAGGTGAAAATGGTGCATCACCTATTTTAAAATCATCTAAAACTTTACCATCAGAGAGAACTTGTGTAATAGGTTCTTTCAAAGCCCTCTCTATATTTTTTTGTGTGAAATTTGTTTGGTCATGATGAATAATACAATCAACTGCGGTCTCTTTCAGTACGCGACTAACTTTGCCAATTTGTATGGCTTTATATTCAGCAACACGATAAACATATAAATCCGCCGCTTCTTCTTTATTATCTCCCAATATTGTACCATACATAAAAATCTCCACATTGCGTTTCTCAAATGGCAAGTCTTTATGAGAAAAGTTACGAACAGCACGTCCAATAATCTGTTCAATTCGATTCATGTTATACCATGGTTCTAAAATATGCACTTGACGAATAAATTTAAAATCAATGCCTTCCGAACCTGCTTTAGAAATTAATATAACTTTTACCTTTTTACCATTTCTATTATCATCTCCTGTTGAACCCTTAACTTCAAAATCATTATTTGGTGATAAACGCGTCTCTCCTGTAATCAATACATATCTAGCTGGAGAAAAATTTTTCTTATCATGTGGTGGCTTCATAGTTCTAACGTCTACTACAGGGGTTGGTGGAGTTTTAAATAATGGTTTAGCACCAGAATCTCCATATCTTGTAAAACCTAGTTCTTCTAATGCTAATGCAACAGGTATTAATCCAGAGTCTAAATATTGAGAATAAATTAGAATAACACCTTCGCTATCTACAATGTTATCTACGATGGTCTTAATTTTTGCACTATATTTACCAATTTGTTCTCTAGAAAATATTCTACCATAATTGGTCAAGGTGTCTCTTCTATATTCGTAATTACCCTTTTCTGGTGGCGCCCTTGTGTCAACATATGACATCATTCTCTCTATTCCAATTCTACCAGTTAATAAATGTGGATCAATATTTCTGCCACCTACTAATACTTTTTTAGTAACTTCATCTTCTATACTAGAGTCCAATAAAGTATGACTCGTATCAGCAGACTCTTCTTCTGTAACTTCTTCAATAGGACCAGTGATAACATCTTCTAATGGTTCGTCATCATTATCTTTTAAAGATAATTCCGAAAAACTTTCAGAGAAATCATCAGACATAGGTTCAAAAGGGATTTCATCAAGTAACTCTTTCAAACCAATAATAGGATATGAAATAATTAGCGACTCCAAAGGATTTTGTAGCAAAGTATAACCAAAGGACTCCATATTTTCAAAACTTGGCATTTCTTTAACAACTCCCGTTTTTGTAGTAATAGAAAATTGCTTGTTTCTTAAAGTATGAATAATATATTTATATACACAAAATTGACACTTTCCACAAGTTTTACAATCAGCCAGCTCTGTTAAATACAAACTGAGAATACGTTTCTTATCTTCGTGTTTAATCTTCTTTAAATTCATTTGATACGATGGATATTCAATTGCTGGAAATGTTTTATCCTTTGCAAATTCACTTGGATATACTCTGTAAGGAAATATATACGGATTCTCTCCGCGTACAAAAGAAATATATCCAGTTGCTTTTCTGATAAGCATTTCTTCACCATTTTTCTTAAAATTACCATTCTTATCAAAAATATTCTTGGCTTCTACACGAGCCCTTCTATCATTCGTGTTCATCAAGTTTAACAGCCAAACTATCTCTTTATAACTATTATACATTGGAGTTGCAGAGAGAAGCAAAAAACGCATATTTTTCGCAGACCTTACTAAAAGTTCCAAATTGATGGCAACTTTTTTATTTTCATTATCATCTGTTTTACGAATATTATGAACTTCATCAATAACAATTAACCTGTTATCAAATTCATTTCTAATACGCTTTATGATACGACTATTTAGTTCAATTTTAACATCTTTCAACATTTGAATTCTAGAAGTAGCTCCTTTTTTGTTCCCTTCTTTGCGTTGTTTTTGAGCTTCTTCAGTATAATTTATGGTCTTAATAATATAATTGGCAAATTGAACATACCCCATAAATATATAATACGTATTAATAATACTTTTAATTTGACTGACAATTTTTTCTTTTGTTAGACCTTTCATGTTCATGGGATTTATTTCTTGAAGCAATTTATTTCCTGTGCAGGCGCGAATATTCCAGACACCATCTGTCAGTTTCAATTTTCTCTCATCAAATAGCTGTATTTTGAAGTTG